>Ga0209272_10000881_pt1 | contig 20885 bp, 18 predicted proteins | sample tdDd002_FD_187125 | JGI IMG/M metagenome (GOLD analysis project Ga0209272, IMG submission 187125) | Marine sediment microbial communities from the Atlantic coast under amendment with organic carbon and nitrate - tdDd00.2 (SPAdes)... | ecosystem: Environmental > Aquatic > Marine > Coastal >... | reverse complement strand
ATACAGCAAAAGCTGTTATGGCTTTAACATTATAGGAGGCACTATGAATAAGATACCTTTTATTGGACCAACATATGAAGAGATGTTACATCCTTGGAAAATAGATGAAAAGGTTAGAAAAGCAGCACTGGAAATGAAAGAGATAGATCCATTACATCCTTTAAATCTTTACAATATCACTTGGAGAAATGGTGATGATAGTTTCAACTATTTTGTACTACCACCTGAATTTACTGGAGTCAAAGCCAATATTGTCGTTTTATTTGGTAAGAATTTTCCATCGGGTAGTCATAAAGTAGGGCCTACTTATTCTGTATTAACTGAGAAAACAGTAGAAAACTTAGTGGATCCTCATGTTCATAAATTGGTTTGGCCTAGTACGGGTAATTACGGTGCTGGTGGTGCTTTTGTAAGCTCAAGAATGAACTATGATTCGTTGGTGATTTTACCTGAAGAAATGTCTCAAGAGCGGTTTGATCTAATCGAATTATATGGTTCACATGTTATTGCAACACCAGGATGTGAATCTAATGTAAAAGAAATATACGATAAAACTCATGAACTCGTTGAGAATGATCCTGAACATATTAGAATACTAAATCAATTTGAGTCTTTTGCAAATTATAGATTCCATGAGTATGTGACGGGTAATACAATGATTGAATTGGTACATGATGAAGAAATTGGTAACAAAGGTATTTCAGCCGTTGTTTTAACAGTTGGATCTGCTGGTACTATTGCTAGTGGTGACTGTATCAAAAGAGTATTTCCTAATGCAAAAGTAGTGGCTGGTGAACCGATTCAATGTCCAACTTTATCATTGAATGGGTATGGTGGACACGATATTCAAGGTATTGGGGACAAACATGTTACTTGGATTCATAATGTTATGAACTGTGATGGCGTGGTACAAATCGATGATATGGATTGTAAGAGACTACTGAAAGTGATTTCTTCTGAGAAAGGAAAAGCATATCTTAAGACTTTTATGGATCCTGATTTAGTGGAATTCATGTCTGATAAACTTGGAATTTCAGGGGTTGCCAATATAATTGGAGCCATAAAAACTGCTAAACATTATGATTTAGGCGCAGATGAAAATGTTATGGTTGTCGCAACGGATTCATTGGATAGATATCACTCTGTTATGGATGAAATGCCGGATTATACATCTGCTGATATTCAATCCATTTATGAACGTGTTGTTAAATATCAAGAACCAAGTTATTTCTTTGAAGGGGATAGAGACAATCGTTTGAGATGGCATAATCTGAAATACTACACATGGATTGAACAACAAGGTAAAACAGTGGAAGCTTTGAATGACATGTTATATCAGGATTTCTGGGAAAAAGAAGCCAATAAAGTATTTGAAGTGGATAAATTAATTTTGAAGTATCGTGAGGAGCACCATAAAGCTTTATATGAAATAATGGGACTATAATATGTATGATCTAAGAATAATCAATGGGGATTGTTATATAAAAGGGCAGTTCGTAAAAACGAATATTTATGTAACAGGAGAAAAGATTGCATCCATAAGTGATGCAGTCTTACCTGCTCTTAAAACAGTCAATGCTCAGAACTTGAAAGTGTTGCCTGGCTTGATTGATCCACATGTACATTTACATTTAAATATAGGTCAAACATATTCTGCAGATGATTTTCTTTCGGGTAGTCAACTAGCTGCTTCTGGCGGGGTGACAACACTCATTGATTTTTTAGATCCTATTTATAAAAATAATGAATTAAAAGATGTATTTACGAGTCGATTAAACGATTCGAAAAATTGTGTTGTAGATTATGCATTTCATTGTACTTTAGGAAATTATCAGGATGATATCAACACACTTGTTAATAAAGTTGCTGAAATAGGGATAACTAGTATAAAAGTATTTACGACTTATTCGGATTCAAACAGAAGGTGTTCTTATGAAAACATAGAAAAACTACTTAATACCGAAGTACTGGTCTTAGCACATTCTGAAGATGATGAGATGATTCAAAAATGTAATGACATTAAAGAGTATGAGACATCTAGGAATGAGTCCTCAGAATGGTCAGCTGTAAGTCGTTTGGTTGAACTGTTAAAATCATCTTCGGGGAAACTGTATATAGTACATGTTTCTTCTGGACATACACTACAAAAAATCGAACGTTTACCAGGAAAACTTTTTTTAGAAAGTTGTCCTCAATATTTTCATCTTAACAAATCTCTTTTCTTAAATCCTGATGGGAGAAAATATCTGTTGGCACCACCAATTCGTTCGGAGAGATCCATTGATTTGATGAAAGAAAATATCATGAAATTAGATTCTATTGGTACCGATCATTGTCCGTTTATGTTGGATGAAAAATATGCATCTAGAAATGTGGATGCTATTCCAAAAGGAATTGGATCATTGGGACTTTCATTTCCACTCATGTATGAATTGTTTGGTTCAAGTATCATAAAGAAATTCACTGAAAACCCAGCACAGATATTTGATTTAAGAAACAAAGGCAAAATTGAAGTAACTAGAGATGCTGATTTTGCCATTCTAGATGATCAACGTTTAACATCACCAATTTCAGTTTATTCGAAGTGTGATTATAGTGTTTATGACCATCCTATAAAATCAAAAATAGTGATGACAATTCTCAGAGGAGATGTGATTATGAATGACGATAAACTGTATTCAAAAAAAGGATTATATATAAGGAGGCATCATGAAAGCCATTATTAATGCTCGAATATACGATTTTGAAAATTATATTGAAAATGGTTTTGTAATTTATAATGAATCTATTATTGATGTTGGGGATATGAAGAATTTTAACGGTCATTATGAACTGTATGATGCGAAAGGTAAATTGTTAATTCCAGGATTGGTAAATGGTCATACTCATATATATTCAACCCTTTTTAGAGGTGCACCACTTCAGGCATCACCAAATAATTTTTTAGAGATACTCGATCAGATTTGGTGGAAATTTGATAAAGAACTTACTCTAGCTAGCGTTCGAGAAAGTGCAAAAGCATATGGGCAAATGTCACTTTTATGTGGTGTCACCAGTTTAATAGATCATCATGCTTCCGGTGAGATTATTGGAAGTTTAGAAGTGATTCATGAAGAACTTGATAAACTAAAAATGAAACATCTACTGTGTTTTGAAACGAGTGATCGTTTTGATATCAAGGAGTGTATAGAAGAAAACACACACACTTCAATACATAAAGGACATTTTGGTTTACATGCCAGCTTGTCTTTATCAGACGAGACATTAGAACAGGTTTCGCTTACTGTTGAAGATAAACCTATTCATATTCACGTTGCTGAAAGTCAAATAGATGAAGATTTATGTCAATCTAACTATGAATGTAGTGTTGTTGAAAGGTTAAATAGTTTTAACCTCCTCAATAAGGATTCAATATTGGCTCATTGTTTATATATCAATGATTTAGAAGCATCAATCATTAAAGAAAAAGAATGTTATGTTGCGATTAATCCAAGTTCTAATTTGAATAACGCAGTCGGATTATACAATAATGAAATATTAATGTCGCATGATATACCGGTTTTGGTTGGTACGGATGGCTTGGGAGCTAATATAGCAAAAGCCTATCAAAATCTTTATTATGTCGGTAATCAATCCAGAAAACACCCAAGTGAAGTAAGTTTGGATTGGATAAAAAAACAGTTGATGAACAGTTATGATTACGTTAATCGTTTGTATGGCTGTAGACTAGGTCGGATAAAAAAGGAATATGACAGTGACTTTTTATTAATTGATTATGATTCAATTACGCCGATGAATCAGGACAATATATTTGCTCACATGATCTTTGGTGTTTTTGAAGCCTTAAGACCATATGCTGTTTTTATAAGAGGCGAACTACAAGTTGACCAAAATCAACTGGTACTAAAAGAACCAGTCAATCAAGAAATTATAGAAGCTTTATGGAGGAATTTAATATGAAACTAGAGGTGAAACTATTAGGTCAAACATTTTCGAATCCATTGTTACCAGCATCTGGACCAAGTGTTGGTAGTTTGCACAGTTTGAATTTTTTTAATGACTCAAAAGTTGGAGGTATAGTTACCAAGACAATATCCATTGAAGGCGCTAAAGTGAAAAAGCCATGTATTGTGGCAAGTAACTATTTGGTTTACAACACCGAACTTTGGAGCGAATTGGCTTTAACAGAGTGGTATAAGTTTATTTTGCCAGAACTAAAAAAGACACTTAAGAAACCATTGATTGTTTGTGCTGGATATACTGCTGAAGACTTTTCGAAGTCCATTCCTGTTTTAGATGAGTATGCAGACTTTTTTGAGGTCAGTACACATTATGGAAAAGATGCTTTAAAAGATTTGGTAACTTCTATATGTAAGTTGACTGATAAACCTGTATTTATAAAACTCAGTCCTCATGAACAAGATTTCCTAGGCTTTATTGAAACGGCAATTTCTTGTGGTGCTAAAGGTGTCGTAGCCATAAATTCAGTGGGTCCTGGCGTATGTGTTAGTTTAAAAAATAGAGCGGTAACAATTGGTACCACTGAAGGTCATTCGTGGATTTCAGGTCCAGCAATAAAACCAATCGCTTTACAACGTGTCATGACGATTAGAAAACACTACCCTGATTTACCGATAATTGCATGTGGTGGGGTGAGTTCTGCAGAAGATGTTCTTGAATTTATATTGGCTGGTGCAGACTTGGTTCAGATGTTGTCTTCAGCGTTGATTAATGGACGTCAAACTTATGATCAAATAGTTGAAGAACTACCATTTGTCATGAATAAATATAATATTGATAGTATTGAAAGTTTAAGAAATACCCCTTTAAAAATAGTTCCGACAGGTAAAGGTGGTTTCCCGAATATTGATTATGCAAAATGTGTTTTGTGTAATAAATGTATAAAAATATGTCCTGAAATTGCAATGTCACTTGATAAGAAAATAGTTACTGATCCTAAACGTTGCATTAGATGTGGTTTATGTGAGTCGAGATGTCCAACAGAAGCCATAAGTGGGGTGTTGTAATGTATCATCTTAAATGTATAACATGTGACACGATTTATAAGCCTGAACCAGGCAGGTATTTATGTGATCATTGTGATGCGCTTCATGGTACTTTAGAGATTATTTATCCGTTGAAAAGTATGAGTATAAAGAAAGATTTTTCAAAAAGAATGGGTATGTTCCAATTCCACGAGTTGTTACCAGTAACATCACATACACCATTGGATGACTATATTGGTGGCACACCATTGTTAAAGTTCGATCATATTTTTAACCAGAACAAACTACTCATAAAAAATGATGGGATGAATTTTTCTGGATCATATAAAGATAGAGCTAGCATTATTGCAATTAATAAAGCGCTGGAAGAAGGCAATGATCATATATTTTGTGCTTCTACAGGCAATGCAGCTTCCTCACTTGCATTATTAAATGCACATACAAATATTAAAACTACTATTTTTGTACCAAAGAAAATACCAAAAGCTAAGTTGGCTCAACTGATGGTGGCAGGTGCAGAGATTTTCCCAATAGATGCGAGTTATGATGAAGTCTTTGATATTTCTTTAGAAATCGGACTTGAAAAAAAATGGTATACAAGAAATTCTGCAGTAAATCCTTATCTACTTGAAGGTAAAAAAACAGGAGCATATGAGATCATTGTACAAAATGATTACGTCGCACCTGACTATTGTTTTGTGGGTGTAGGGGATGGCACAATCATCAGTGGCTTATGTAAAGGGTTTGATGAGTTTTATACACTGGGATTAATTGATAAAATACCAAAGGTAATAGGCGTACAAGCTGAAAATGCATCGACACTAAAAAAGGTTTTTGATAACAAACCTTATATTCCAATAGTTGAATCTTCGGAAACTATCGCAGACAGTATATCTGTTGGAAATCCACGTGATGTTATCAAAGCATGTCACTATTTAGAAAAAAATGGTGGTCAACTGATAACGGTAACCGATGACCAAATACTTTCAGCCATTGAACAGCTTGCTCAAACAACTGGAGTTTTTTCAGAACCGGCAGGAGCAGTGACCTTAGCAGGTATGTTAAAGTTGCAAGGCAGTGAAATAATGCCAAATGATTTGGTTTGTCTAGTGATTACAGGTAATGGATTAAAAGATATCTCAGCGGTTAAACTTCAGTCTGTTAAAATATATTCCAAAGATGAAGTTTATGACTACTTTGAAAAGAGGTTGAAATGAAATGTTTAGATATTAAAATGCCTTCTGACTTTGAAGAAGCGTATGCGTTGTTAAATAGTCAAAAGAAAGCAACTATAATTGCAGGCGGACTATTTTTAAGATTACAGAAACAAACGATCCCTTTACTGATTGATTTAAGTGGATTGAATTTAGATTACATAAAAGAAGTAAAAGATGGCTTTATTGTTGGACCTATGACATCTCTTAGAACTATCGAGAAAAGTAATTTGCCTACTGCATTAAAGGAGTCTGTTAAACAGATCAGTGGTGTTGGTACAAGAAACCTTGCGACCATTGGAGGCAGTATATGTGGTCGATATCCATTTAGTGATATTGACAATGCATTAATGGCTTTGAATGCCCATCTTATATTCTATAAGTCTGGTAAAACCTCTATGAGAGACTATTATCAAAATGGTTTAGAAGATAAAGACATATTAATTGAAATAGTTGTACCAAAACCTGGCTTTTCAATGATCAAATATTATAAAAAAGTCTATACTGACTTTTCTCTTGTTAATGTTTCATTAGCTGATAATGATGTTGCTATCGGCGCTAGACCTAATCGAAGTATGGTCGTAAAAAATGTTGATCTAAATCTATCTTCAAAGATCATTTTAGAAGATGTTGAATTTGGTACAGATTTTCAAGCAAGTGGTGCTTATAGACGTGCATTAGCAGAAGCATTACTAGATGATATTTTGAAAGAGAGGAAGGCATTCTATGGAAGTTAAATTAATCATTAATGGCACACATTACAAATTTGCAGCAGATCCTGATGAATACCTTTTAGATACTCTTAGAAAATTAGGTTATAAATCTGTTAAACGAGGATGTGACACCAGTTCATGTGGCGTCTGTAGTATTTTAGTTGATGGCGATTTGGTACCATCATGTTCTTTCTTAACTGTTAGAGCTCATAATAAACCAATAATCACAGTGGAAGGTATTCAATTAGAAGCTAGAAAAATCGGTGAAATGATTACAGCAGAAGGCGTAGAACAATGTGGTTTCTGTTCACCAGGACATGTTATGGCTGTGTACGCATTGATGCGAGAAAATACCCATCCAAGTTTAAATGAAATCAAACATTATTTAGCTGGTAATCTTTGTAGATGTTCAGGTTATGAAGGACAACACCGCGCACTTAAAAAATTAATGGAGGTGAAATAATGTCTGTTAATAAAGGAATTCCTAAAGTTGATGGTATGGGGTTAGTTCTTGGAAAACCTGCTTTTACTGATGATCTAGCACCACGTGATGCATTGATAGTCAAAGTAATGAGAAGTCCTCATGCACATGCAAATATCACTAAAATTGATACACATATTGCAGAAGGATTACCAGAAATCAAATGTATATTAACTTACGAAAATGTCGGTGATGTTAATTTTTCTAGAGCGGGGCAAGGATTCCCAGAGCCTTCACCTTATGATCATAGAATCTTAAATAAAACAGTAAGATATATTGGCGAACCAGTAGCGGTAGTTGCTGGACATTCCGAAAAAGCTGTTGATTTGGCAATTTCAAAAATAATTGTAACTTACGATGTTTTAGAACCGGTAATAGACTTTGAATCTGCAATAGATAATTCTATTGTCATTCATGAAAACGATGGTACAAGTTCAATGTTTGAAATTGGACATAAACCAAAAAGAAATATAGCAGCTGGTTATGAAATGGAAATAGGAGATGTCCAGAAAACACTGGAATCCTGTGATGTGGTTTATGAAGGTCGATATTATACCCAAGCACAAGCACATGCTATGACAGAACCGCATTCATGTGTGAGTTACTTGGATCAACAAGATAGATTGACATTGATTACCTCTACTCAAACACCATTTCATGTCAGACGAATTGTTGGTAAAACATTAAATCTACCTTTATCGAAAATTAGAGTAATAAAACCGCGAATCGGTGGTGGGTATGGTGGTAAACAAGCTATACATGGTGAATTCTTTGTATCACTGGTAACCATTAAAACTGGTTTACCTGCAAAATTGATTTTCTCTAGAAAAGAAGTGTTTACAGCATCTTATACAAGACATGCTATGCGTGTTGATGTTAAAATAGGTTCTGATAAAGAAGGGCACATTAAAGTGATTGATATGGACATCTTATCAAATACTGGTGCTTACGGCGAACATGCTTTAACTGTATTAATGGTAGCTGGTTCAAAGACATTGCCACTTTATAACAAAGTGGATGCAGTTGGCTTTAGAGGAGATGTTGTCTATACCAATCTAACACCTGCTGGAGCTTACAGAGGATATGGTGCCATTCAGGGTAACTTTGCATTGGAGTCAGGAATTGACGAACTGGCAACACTATTAAATATGGACCCAATTGAACTGCGCCGTATGAATATGATGAAGGAACATGAAACTTCAGAAATATTTGAAATCATGGGTGAAGGTCAAGAAGGAACTGCCATGACTATAGAGTCTTGTAAACTTGCTGAGTGTTTAGAAGAATGTCTAGAAAAAATTGATTACTACAAGAAACTAGAACAGGTACATGAGGATCCTAACAAAGTAACTGGTGTTGGTTTGGCTATTGCCATGCAAGGGTCTGGTATTCCATATATTGATATGGGATCTGCTATTTTAAAACTTAACGATGATGGCTTCTTCAATTTATTAGTTGGTGCGACTGATATCGGAACTGGTTCAGATACTATATTGGCTCAAATGGCAGCTGAAACATTAAATGTACCAGTGGATAAGATTATCGTGTATTCGTCAGATACAGACTTAACACCTTTTGATACAGGTGCTTATGCATCAAGTACGACTTATGTATCTGGTCATTCTGTCCGTATCGCTGCAGAAAACATGATAAAGAAAATAGAAACTGCTGCTAAAGTGTATTTTGAAAGTGAGGATGTCTGTTTTAACGGTATGGATATTACCTCTGGTGAGAGCTCTATTTCTCTAAAAGATTTCTCAACCAAATTGTTCTATTCTGAAAATCAAGAGCAACTCGTTAGTTCAGGATCTTATGTAGGAACAAAATCACCACCACCTTATATGGTAGGTGCTGTAGAAGTTGAAATAGATGTTAGAACTGGACATTTGGATATTCTAAACTATGTAGCGGTCGTTGATTGTGGAACAACCATTAATCCGAACTTAGCACGTATCCAAGTTGAAGGTGCTTTACTTCAAGGGATAGGTATGACACTATATGAAGAAGTTAATTATACCGAGCTTGGAGCCAATAGAAACAACTCATTCTTTAAGTACAATGTTCCAACTAGAATGGAAGTAAAAGCTATGGATGTAACTTTTGTCGACAGTTATGAACCGTCTGGTCCGTTTGGTGCAAAGTCAGTTGGTGAGATAGGAATAGATACACCACCAGCAGCACTTTCCAATGCGATAAAAAATGCTTTAGGTAAAAGAATGACCAAACTCCCAATACGTTCAGAAGATATATGGCGTAAACTAAATAGTTAATAGAGATCCTGTCATGATTTAATCATAGGCAGGATTTTTTTCGCTGTCATATAAATGACATGAAATGATCTTGGCTTATTTATTAATAGTTTGTTATAATTTTATTATCTAGGAGGTGCTATGAAAGCATTAAAAATAATTTTATTTTTTGTCATACTTTACTTTATGTCATTTGCATATCAGAGTATGACATCTGTAGTGGAGTTTCTGAGTTTTGATCAGTTATGGTTAACCTATGTGCTCTATGGCTTATTGGTAACGCTTTTACTTTATTATGTCGTCTGGCCATTGCTAAAATATACTGAACGACCATCTCTGAAACATTTGGAAGCATATATAACGGACAGTAAGTATGAAAAGAAGATTCTCAAGTACATCAATAAGAGATTTGAAGTTTCGTTGGACTCAAAAGAGAAGGTTGTTGAATTCTTAATGACACAAGTAGATGAGTTTGATTCAATCATCAAACAGTATGCTCAACAAACAACAGTTACTGTGATGGTTTCGCCCAATTCGTTTATCGACGGTATCGCAATTCTTTTTGCCAATTCGAAAATGATTTTCGATTTATCGTCGAAATTAGGATTTAGATATTCCTCTAAATCATTGTTGAAGATGTATTTTGGTGTGTTGTCTATGGCCTCTGTAACAGGTCTAATAGAAGAATTTGATGATGCAATTGAATCTATAATCGAGGAACTTGCTGAAGAATTCTCAGAATTAATAGCAGAAGAAACAGGAAAAAGCGTCACACAATCAATACCTTTTTTCAATATTGCTGTTAATGCGTTGGGGCCTATACTACAGGCTGCTGGTAATTATGCATTTATGTTATATAGTGGCAATCGTTTTAAATATGATTTATTAAACATCATTGAAGATGAAAAGTTATCTGAAAAAGAGATTAAAGTAAAAGCTAGAAAACGAGCTCGTGCACTTAAATATGTGTATATTAAAGATATGTCATCACGTATTGTTACTGGAACAGGCAAGAAAATTGTATCCATCAATCCGTTTAAAAAGAAGAAAAATCCAGTAGAATAACTGCTATATACAGTTGTTTTATCTCAACTAGAAATCAAACTCTTGTTATACCAATTATCATAGAAATAGAAAGGACATCATATGGACGGTAATGTAAAATCGGTAATTAACAATATGCTCCGGGCTGTAGAATATGAACGTGAAGAAGAACGTACCAGACATTTTCAAGAAATGAAATATCTTACCGGTCAAGAACGCGAAAAAAAAGGTCGAGCAATTATTAATTTAACAAAAAGAAAAGGTGGAAGGACATTAACTGGCGAACACCTTTACATATTTAGAAAAAGTGAAAGAATTGAAACTGAAATCAGTGTTGGAGATCAAGTGGTCATCAGTCAGGAGAATCCTCTAGATCTTCAGAATCCATCTGGTATTGTTTATGAAATAGACTATAAATCGATTACAATAGCTTTTACAAAACAGTTGAGATTTACAAATTCAAAAGGCATGCGTATAGATTTATCTGTTAACGATACTACTTATAAACGCATGGAAGAAGCTCTTATGACTGTTAAGAGCCCTCAATACTCAAAAATTCACACAATATTATCAGGTCATTATCAGGTTAGTACACATCTAAGTGATCATGGTATATCTGGATTAAATTTAAAACAAAAAGAGAGTGTTTCACAGGCTTATAACAACAATGGTTTTTATAGTATCCAAGGACCACCAGGAACGGGTAAGACTTATACGGCTGCTCATCTGATAAAAGACATCGTTAATCATGGAAAGAAAGTATTAATAACTGCAGATTCAAATGCAGCTGTTGATAACCTGATTAGACATTGTATTAATTTAGGACTTGATCCTCTAAGAGTAGGGAATCCTATTCGTGTAAACCATGATTTAAAGCCTTACACTTTAGATTACCGTGTCTACCAACATATTCTATATGGAGAAGTACAAACTCTCCAGGAAGATATGGAAAACGTCAGAGGTCTGCAAGGTGAGATGGATAGACCTAAGATGAAAGATATGAGAGGTTTTAGTTATACTGAATTGATTGAACTCATTGAAAGCAATCAGACCAGTCGAGGTATCTCCAAACAATCTTTAAAAGAGATGAAGCCTTATCTAAAACTTCAAAAGAAACTGGATACGATGTATGCGAAAATTCAAAGACTTCGTGAACAGATACAAAGTGATTTATTATACAGTCATCCGATTATAGCAAGCACCAATGCAACCTCTGGATGTGATCTGCTTGAGGACATGCACTTTGATTGGGTAATTATCGATGAGGCTGCACAAGCTTCAATCCCTTCATCTATGATTTCTATTATAAAAGGGAATCGTTTTGTATTGGTGGGAGATCATTTTCAACTACCGCCAGTTGTTATCAATCAGGAAGCAAAAGAATTGGGCTTGGATCAATCTTTAATGGACTATCTAGCTAATCTCTATCCATTTTTCATAAGTCGATTATCAGTTCAATACAGGATGCATCAAGACATCAATGATTTGGTTAGTATGATGTTTTATGATGATAAACTAACCCCGGACAAAAGTGTCGCGAAAAGAAGACTTTTAAAAGGTGATATCATTGATGTTGTACCAGTGGTTGGTGAAGAAAAGATGCAAAAAGATTCTAAGTCGTTCTATAACGATATTGAAATTGAAATGGTTCAAAAGCAAATAGAAAAGTTATTAAAACGAGGTATTGAAAAAGATCAAATAGCGGTTATAACGCCGTATAAAGCACAGGCAAAAAAGTTACAGATGTTGTTTACAGATATTGAAATTGATACAGTGGATGCATTCCAGGGACGGGAAAAAGATGTAGTTATTCTATCTTTTGTTAGATCTAACAAACATCAAACTTTAGGATTTTTAAAAGATTTCAGACGTCTTAATGTTTCTATAAGTCGTGCTAAATCAAAGTTGATATTAGTTGGTAATATTGGATTACTCAGAACAAATGAAATGTATGATTTCTTATTCCAGTTTATACAGGAACAGAAGAATAAATAAGCCCGAAAGGGCTTTCTTTAGTTGTTTTTTGTAGAAATCATTGACAATTATATGATATGATTGACATCTAGGTGTTATAAAATTATTGAATTAATGGAGTAATTGAATGAAAGAGTTTGTAGATTCGCTCAAAAAAATAAAGTGTTTGAAAGATAATATATTATCCATTTATCTTAAGGGATCCAGACAGGATATGTCTCAAGTAGACTATTGGTCGGATACGGATATCATCATAGTTTTAAAAAATAACTATAAAATTTCTGAAGAATTGGAACATGCTTTGGATGAGTTTTTCGGACCAATAATGGCAAAAGAACTGTATGTCCATAAAGGTGGTATAGGATATAGAGTAATCACAACAATTGGTGATTGTATCAAACAATATGACTTACAAGTATTAGAAGATACTCTTAGTATGAACTATCTTAAGGACGATATGACTTGTATCTATGGTATTGATAATTCGGTTACAAGTTCAAACGAACCAACTCAAAATTTAAATGAAGTATATAACGAAAAAAAGATTCGAGAGGTTTGGTTTAAGTATTTTGAGTGTGTGAAGAAATTTTCTAGAAATGATAATCTAATTGGTATGCACCTTTTATTTGACTTACTAAAAGAATATCTTGTCTTGGAGATGGTTAAAAGAGATATCAAAACAAATACCAGAGTTCACCGATTTGGTTATTCTGAAAAGTTGCAATCAAATCTAGACATGACCCTTCTAAACAGTGGAAAAACAACTGATAAACTTAGCTTCATTCTACAACTGGCAAAAGAATATGATTGTGAACTCAGAAAATTACATTCTGAATATCAAACCCGTTATGCATATCTGGAACATCATATAAAGGTATCTATAGAGCATCTGGATAAAAGAAAATAGTATATGTAGTTTACATCGTTATAATGGATTAGTATCTATAGAAAGGATGATTATTATGTTAACACAGTATAAGATGGATGAGGTGCCAGAGTATCTTTATAACCGAGATGTGCTAGGTATAAATGTTATATCAGAAGACATGATGGAACTGAAGAAAAAGATTTTAAGTAGCAATCATGTAGAGAAGATTCTTTCAGAACAATGGGATGATGGGTCATGGGGACGATTTCATAGTATGAATACCAGCAGTAAGGATCCTTATACTACAGAAAAAGCATTAAGACGACTTTTAAATTTAGGATTAGATAAAAATGATGAACCAATAGTAAAAGCAGTTAGGTATATGGAATCATATCTAAAAGGAGAAATTGAGTTACGTGATTATCGTGAGAAAAAGCATGATTGGACGGTATTAACTCACTTATTTGTGGCAACTTGGTTATTAAGAATTGATTCTAATAATTCTTTAGCCATAAAAATTGCTTATAAATGGGCTCAAGTGGTTGAAGAAGCATTTAAGAGTGGTTCCTTTAATCAAGAAGCTTATTATAAAGCTTATGATGACATTCTAAAACCAGAGAAAGATAAATCTTATTGGTTTATTGAAAATTTCTATGTGGTTTCAATACTAAAAGGAAAACTCAGTCCTGAAATTGAAAAGAATTTCATTCATTATTTGTTGAATCAGTCAAAGGGAATTTATTATATCTATTCTGACTATTTAATGAGTCCACCTGAGAATTTTGAAAGCAGAGAAGCCAACAGATATTTAGAAGCGATAGAACTAATTGCAGATTATGGAATTGATGACTCTCTTGATTTTATACTACCTTGGTTAGATAAAAACAAGAAGACTGATGATTTATGGGATATGTCAAAACTTGTGAAGGATAATATGGTATTTCCTTTATCATTATCGTGGAGAAAAGAAATTAACAGAAAGTTGGATACAACTATAAGAATATCAAAACTCATTAATCAGATTAGTCCAGAATAATTTATATTAAAGATGACATAACAATAGGAGTGTAATTGTCTTATAATTAGATGAGTTATTAACATAATAATAGAAGGGAATTCAATGAATAGTACAGTTTTTAAACATACACCACTATATCGTTTCTTAGAATATTGCAACAATGAGTTAACTGAAAATGAGATATTAGATTGTGGAGCTGGTGGTCAAATGCCGCCTCTATCACTTTTTAATATGCATGGCTATAAAACATCAGGAATTGATTTTGATCCTCAACAGGTTGAAAAAGCAAACGCTTATGGATTAAAAAACAATCAGTCTTTGAATGTCATATTTGGAGATATGACATGTTTACCTTATGAGGATCATTCTTTTGATTTTGTATATTCTTATAATTCGATTTTTCATATGAAAAAAGACCAAATTCAAATAGCAATCAATGAAATGAAAAGGGTTCTTAAGCCGAATGGGTTGATGTTTGTAAACTTCTTATCGATTGATGATTTTAGATGTGGTGAAGGACCTCATTTAGGGGATAATCAATATGAGCAAATGGACGACGAACCTGTGATTCATTCATATTTTGACTTTGATGAAGCTGAAGTGTATTTTACAGATATGACGTTTGTTACTAAAGAAAGACGTATTATTGAAAGAATTTATGAGGGTAATAGAATAAAACAAGGTTTTATAGATTACATATTAAGAAAATAAAGAAAGGTAACTTATGAATAATGCACCATTAATCCAAAGTAGTCAGATAGTATTAAGAGCACCAATGGAAAAAGATATAGAAGATAGAATGCTGTTAGGTATGACTCAAGAGTGTGCAGAAATGATTGGTAGTGAATTTGATAAGATCCAAGAGTTTACACATGACCATGCACTAACATGGTATTCTAGAGCTTCTAAACACCCTTGTAAGTGGGTTGTTGAGTATCTCGGTAAATGTATTGGGACAGTAGGACTTCGTCCAGTAGAAGAAGACAATAAGGCCAAGTTTGCTATAGAATTTTATGATCAGACACTTTATGGAAAGGGTATTGGTACTGAAGTGACTAAATTGGTATTAAAATATGCTTTTGAAGAGAATGAATATCATAAAGTTTTTCTTCGTGTATTAGATTACAATCATAGAGGTATAGCATTATATAAAAAATGTGGTTTCATAATTGATGGCATTGATAGAGAAGGTGCTAGGATTCAAGGAAAATACCACAGTGATATTTATATGGGTATTTTAAAATCTGATTATGAAAAGATTTATAAATAAATTAGTGGATTGAATTATTTGTTCTATCAAAAGAAAATCATATCAGGCATAAACAACAATAGAGTATAGACATAAGGAGAACTACATGTATTTAGCTACGAATGAACAATTGGATCAAATAAAGAACTTATTCTGTGATGAGGAATCAAAAATATTGAAAGCCTATTTACAGGGGCATATGGGTGATGCATGGGTTAATAATCTTGAAAACCCGACAGCTGCACAAGTAAAGGTTGATTTTTTCTCGTTTTTCGCTGGTGATGTAAATGCAGATAATGTTGAATCGTTACTGACAAATTTAGATGAACATAACTTAATCATAGTTAAGGATGATCAATGGAAAAGTACAATAGAAGAGTTTTACAAAAATAATCAAAAGAAGATGACTAGATATAGTTTCCAGGATTCAAATAATGACTTTGATACAGAAGCATTAGAAGGTTATATCAATGATCTTCCAGAAGACTATCAGATCAAAGCAATAGACTTAGAAAGTACTAAGAACAAAGGACTGGGAGAAGTATTAGATGAATATGGTGCAAGCTTTGAATCTAAAGAAGATTATTTAAATAGAGGATTTGGATATTATATTAGTAAAGGTGACGAAATCGCGTGTGTTGTATCTACTTATAGCGTTTACGATGACGGTATAGAAATAGATATTGCAACAAAGAAAAGTCATCAAGGTAAAGGTTTGGCTACGGTAGCTGCAGCAAAAATGATGCTTGAATGTTTTAAAAAGAACCTTCATCCGAACTGGGACGCTGCAAACAAAGCCTCATATCAAATGGCACTTAAATTAGGCTATAAATTTAATGAAGTATATGATACTTATTATGTTCATGTAGAACAATCAAATTAACAAGGCAAATAAAGCTATGAAAGTGGAGTAATCCAGCTTTCATAGCTTTATTTTTATATTATAACCAATATCTTTTTTAATTACACATATCATTAATGATAATAGTAAAATTCGATTATATCTAACAAAAAAAAGATATAACAGCAGTTAATTGCTGTTATATCCAAAATATTATATTGAAACTTCGCTAAGTTTTACATTTTCATTTCTTTCTTCAGCATGTCTGATAGACCATTCATTTTTAAATAGGATTACAGGATTTTCGTTTTTATCAACTACTAATCGGCAATCTAGTGGTACTGAGAATTTTGAATGATCAAAGTTCTCTGCTTCAATCCAACGAACATATCTAAAAGGTTGTCTTTCAATTATGATATCAACACCATATTCATTCTTTAGTCTATACTCAAGAACTTCAAATTGTAAGACACCAACAACACCTATTAGGAGTTCTTCCATACCAATGTTTAATCTTTTGAAGACTTGAATACTTCCTTCATCGGATAATTGAGTAATACCTTTTAAAAACTGTTTTCTTTTTAAAGAGTTTTTAATTGTAACTCTTGCAAAATGTTCCGGTGCAAATGATGGAATACCTTTATACTCAAGTTTTGATCCATCTTGACAAAGCGTATCCCCAATATTGAAAATACCTGGATCATGTAATCCTATGATATCACCAGGATATGCAGAATCTACAATCACACGGTCTTGTGCTAAAAACTGCTGAGGTTGAGCTAATTTAATCTTTTTATTGGTTCTAACATGATTAACAGCCATTCCTTTATCAAATTGACCTGAACAGATTCTTAAGAATGCAATACGGTCTCTATGATTTTTATCCATATTCGCCTGGATTTTAAAGATAAATCCTGTAAAATTCTCAGACGTTGGATCCACATGTCCTTGATTACTTTCTCTTGGTTGTGGTCCTTCTGAAATCTCTAAGAAAGACTCTAAGAATGGTTCAACTCCAAAGTTCGTAAGTGCACTACCAAAGAATATTGGCGTTAATTCACCGTTTATAACTTTATCATGATCATAGTTATCACCAGCAACATCTAATAATTCAATTTCCTCTAAAAGTGTTTCATGAAGATCAGAGCCTAATATCTCATTGAACTTTTCATCTTCAACAGCACCTGTTACAACGTTTAATTTATTACTTCCATGGTTACCACCATCGAATAATTCAATACGTTCCTTTTGTCTGTTATAAACACCTCTAAAGTTTTTACCTGATCCGATTGGCCAGTTGATAGGGCAAGCTCTAATACCTAAAACCGATTCGATTTCTTCAATTAGTTCAAATGGTTCTTTACCTTGTCTATCCATCTTATTAATGAAAGTAAAAATTGGAATATTTCTCATTTTACAGACTTTGAATAATTTGATAGTTTGAGCCTCAACACCTTTTGCACAGTCTACAACCATAACAGCACTGTCCGCTGCCATCAATGTTCTGTAAGTATCCTCACTGAAATCCTGGTGACCTGGTGTATCTAGTATATTAATACAATGATCGTTAAAATTAAATTGTAAAACAGAAGATGTAACTGATATACCTCTTTGTTTTTCTATTTCCATCCAGTCTGAAACAGCATGTTTTTGTGATTTTCTTGACTTAACAGTACCAGCTTCTCTTATGGCACCACCATAAAGTAAGAATTTCTCTGTTAAAGTCGTTTTACCAGCATCGGGATGGGAAATAATCGCAAAGGTTCTACGACGTTCTATTTCATTTGCTAACTTAGTTGACATAAGCACTCCTTTATATATATTACAACTCTTAAAATATTAACGGTAAACTATAGGAATGTCAACATTTTCTGATATAATACAGGTATATATTATGAAAAATGAGAGGTAAAAATGATAGAAAAAGGAAAGTGTCCAATTTGTGGGAAAAATAATGGTTGTGCAATGGTCGCAGGAACAGATCCTTATGCCTGTTGGTGTATGACAACATCTGTACCAAAAGGCTTGCTTAATCAAATCCCAGATGAATTCAGAAAAAAATCATGCATCTGTAGAGAATGTACTATTAATTACAATAAAAAGGTTTGTGTTGTCGGTAGCCTAAATATAGATTTAGTATTATCTGTTGATGAATTCCCTAAAAAAGGAGAGACTATTAAAGCTAAAGAATTGAAAACTTTCTTTGGTGGAAAAGGTGGTAATCAATCTATAGCAGCAGCTAAATTGGGACTGAATGTATCGATGTTGGGTTCAGTAGGCAATGATAGTCATGGTGACAATTATATACAACATTTAAAGAAACACAATATCGATGTGTCACTGGTTAAAAGAAGTCAAGATGACTCTGGACAAGCGTATATTGAAGTGGATAGAACAGGGGAAAATAAAATTGTCACAGTCGGTGGTGCTAATTATCAGCTCAATAAAGAATGGATTGATGACAATATTGATAAGATTTTAGAGCATGACATGTTCTTAATAAGCCTAGAGATACCAAAAGAAGTCAGTTTATATCTAATTAAATTGCTTTCAAAAAATCACAAGAAGATAATTCTTGATCCTGCTCCTTTTGGTAATTTTGATAATGAAATGTTAGAGTTTGTTGATTATATCACTCCAAATGAAACAGAATACGAACTTATCAAAGACAGTTTGAATATAAGTCATAAGGTTATTCTTAAAAAAGGGCAGAACGGTTCAAGTTTTCTTCATAACAACTTGATCGTAAATGAACCACCTTATACAGTCGAGTCAGTTGATAGTGTCGGAGCAGGGGATACTTTTAATGCTGCTGCATGTTTTAGCGTGTTATTCAATTTCACAATCGAAGAAATATTATATCATTCTAATATCGCTGGTGCACTTGCAACAACAAAGCCAGGCGCACAATGTGGCATGCCAACTTTAGAAGAGTTACTTAAATTAAAACACACATCTAATTAATTAGATGTGTGTTCTTTTTCTAGTAAATGATTGCCACCATAACGAATACCGATTAAACCAAGCGGTGCTGTTATGATGATTGCCAATACAGCAAGGGCAAGTATCAATTCGCCTGATGGAATACCTAAACTAAGTGGTATTGCACCTATCGCGGCTTGTACAGTTGCTTTTGGTATATATGCAATGGCACAAAATATCTTTTCTTTAGTGTTTAAGTCGGTACCGATCAATGAGATAAAGACACCTATAGATCTTGCTGATAATCCTATTAGGATAAGTAGAAGTCCTTTCAAACCAGAATTAAAAGCAACTTCAATGTTGACTTGAGAACCGATCAGTACAAATAATAGTAATTCTGCAAATACCCAAATCTTATTGAATTTTATTGAAAGCCTCTTAGCAACAATTTCTCTCTTTTCCAGTATTACAAAGCCAATGGTCATTACACCTAATAAACTGGCGACAGGTACGATGCCACTTAACATGGTTTCTAATGAGGTTAAAAGTGAAGCGATACCAATAATAATCAATACTTTTTTTGTATCCCTGATATGTAATTTTTTAAATAAATAAACTAAAAACAATCCTAGAATAAATCCAATGGCTATACCCAGGAGAATCGAAACTGGGATGTTTAAGAGTTGTATTCCTATATTGACTTTACTGCCACTATAGAGTCCTAAAAATGTTGTGAAAATTGTAATCGCTACAACATCGTCAATTGAAGCACTAGCCAGTATCAGTGTTGGTATATTTTTTTTTGTTCCAATTCTATTTTCTATAAAGGAAAGCATTGATGGTACAACGACTGCAGGTGATACCGCTGCAATTATGAATCCAAGTATTCCACCCTCAATAAAAGATAAATTAAAAAATGCGATTGCTAAAAATGCGATACTAAAGCCTTCAAACAATCCAGGGATAAAACTCATTTTTATAGCAGTTTTACCGACTTTGCTTAAATTCCTTTTACTAATACCTAAGCCAGCTCTCAATAAAATAATAATCAATGCGATTTTTCTAAGGTCAGCTGATATGACCAGTAAATCAGTATCTAGTAGATTCAACACATAGGGGCCTAATACTATTCCTAGAAGTAACATACCTAGTAAACCAGGCAGTTTTAATTTCTCAAAAATGTAATTTAAAATCAATCCGAGTAATATAATTAATGCAATACTTGTTGTCATGTTTTATCCTTTCTATCCGTGGGTATTATATCATATATCATTCTTATGGAAAAGTATTGAGAATATATCCTTGT
>Ga0209272_10000880_pt1 | contig 20887 bp, 20 predicted proteins | sample tdDd002_FD_187125 | JGI IMG/M metagenome (GOLD analysis project Ga0209272, IMG submission 187125) | Marine sediment microbial communities from the Atlantic coast under amendment with organic carbon and nitrate - tdDd00.2 (SPAdes)... | ecosystem: Environmental > Aquatic > Marine > Coastal >... | reverse complement strand
TGCTCGAAGGATGAAAGGGCTATGCTCGAAATTACAAAAGCTGACATAGCCCATGCCGAGCGCATTCAGGCCTTGTTAGTTCAGCTCGGCTACAATGCTTCCATTGCGGAGGTAAAATCCGGTTTAAATTCCCAGGACCCGCATTCCGATCTTTACGTAGCAAGACTCGAAGGCCGGGTCATTGCCTTCATGTCACTGATTTACTTTTACTACTTCCCAATTCAAAAACAGAATTGTCGAATAACCGCAATCGTCGTTGATGAGGAGGTCAGGAAAACAGGCGTGGGCAGGCAATTAATTCAATTTGCTCAGGTTAAAGCCCGGCAACATGCATGTGCGCAGCTAGAAGTAACAACATCTCTGGAACGGAAGGCGACACAAGCATACTATGAGCATAATGGCTTTATAAAAACGTCGTTCAGGTACTATCTGAACCTGTCTGAAAATGCGAGCGTCTCACGGTGAATTACAGGAAATATGGTCTTGTTAAACGTTAAGGTGCCTTTCAATTTTGCCTTACATCGAACACATACATTATTGAAAAAGCAGCCCATAGAGTATTTTACGGTCTTAACCTGCGCCGTTTAGGTATTGTTCAATAACATCATAACCTGGTCGTTGAATTGAAATACCCTTAACTTGTTGCCCAATAATCTCAAAAGAGGCTTTGACTGCGTTTTTATCTTTCAAGGCAATGTAAGCATTAGTAACACCTAACAGGGAATTCAAACGCTTTGGATTGTTTTGCAAGGCATGATTGTAAGCTTCGATAGCCTGAGGAAATAAACCTGACTCAGCAAGCATGTCTCCATAGAGCTCATATGCCGGCAAAATCGCTCCCGGACTAATGGGATGTTTTTGAGTATTACTTTCCATAATTGCCGCCTGCTTCATCATTTCAATCCCGTGATCTTCCTGACCACTTTTGTACAATTGCCACGCTTGCGCAATGGTTATCTGGATTTCAATTTGATTTGCCCAGTACGGCTGTGTTGCCTCTGTTTGCTCATTAAGCTTTATTAGCTGTGTTATGTCTGCAGACGCATTGTTCGGCTGACCAAGTCGAGAATAGGCTACCGCTTTTATAAAATGTGTCATAGCAACATAAGGATCATGCGACTTGTTCCACGGAAAGTCTGATGGTGTTCTTGGAGAAAGGTTAACTGCCATTGACCAATCGTGTCTCTCAGCAGCGTAACGCGCAGGAATTGACGAAAAGGCAAAAGCAGATGCATGGTTTGTTTTATTGTATGGCGGCTTCAGGCTAGCAAGATCATTTAGTATTTCTTCTACAGCTCTATCGTTTGCCATTTGCAGATGAGCGTACGCAAGATAGTCTAATGCATGGGTATAATGGCTGTTAACAACACCACTCGAAACACACATCTCCCAAGCGCTGGCAGATGACGTTGTATTCCACTCAATGGATTTTTCCCACTCCCCTAGCCTCGTATAGATATGAGACAACATGTGTGCAGCATGCGGAACTTTAGGGGTCATTTCCCCATAATTATTTGCAAACGTTGTCGCTTTTTCGGCCAGCCCAGGAAAATCATAGGCATGAAGTATATAGTGATGTGCTCCAGGATGTTCGGGGTTTTCTTCGATGACAGATTTTGCCAATTCCGCAGCTTGCTGTTGCTTGCTAAAAGACAAATCGCCCTTATTTGACGTTGCAATCATTGATAAAGCATAAAACGCTTTTGCTTCACTATCTTCAGGATACAGCTCAACAATGCGTTTCCATTCAGCTTCAAACTTTAATAATCTTTCTTTGGTTCCTAGCCGCTCATCATCAAAATATGAATAAGTAGTTCTGATGTAGGCTCGCTCTCGAGGCGACATGTTTACTCGCTCTTTGGCCAGCCTTGTAAGCTCTAAACCGCGAATTAAATCCTGCTCCGTGGGGCCACCAGGCCAAAGCGGATGAATAATAGCCATAGATTTCCCCCACAGCGCAATTGCACATTCACCGTCTTCCATAAGCGCGGTATCGAACAGGAATTCCGCTTCGGTATACATCATATGGTGAAGGAGAGCGACACCTCGTTCAACTTTGCCGGAAGCGTTGCTATTACAACTGTTCGGAAAGTCTACGTTGCCAACAGGCGTTTCAAATACATCAAAAAATTCAGAATGGACTGGGGGGACTTGTACTGGGCTGCAGCCATTCACAAACAACAATAGTAAAATTACGCTGGTTATTCTGTCTGTCATGCTTTCTATCCCGTAAAGTGTGTTTATTGCGTTAGTTTGGGTTATTCAACTACACAACAAGGATAGTCCGCTAAACAGGCGTTTAGCTCTCTTGCACGACGTGCTTTGGTTGATACATATTAAAAAGCATGAAAATGCATGTCAAACGCGCCGCCATCAAGCTTCTCCTGAATTCAAACCAATCTACCAAGTGGCTGAGTACCCAGCGCCTGAAATTGGTTTGCGATTATTGCTTTCGGGCTGATGCACTTTTCATAATATGCTCTATGAAAGGACGTTTTCGTCACTTCCTGTGATTAATAACAAACCTTGCTATAGTTAAGTCACGGCACAAGCAGGATGAACACTTCCGGGCACTCAGGTAGGGTATGGTTACCGTAAAACATCACGCACATTACACGTTGGTTACCCTAACACCCAACCGTTCAGCAAGCTGGCGAGACAGCAAATGGCTGATGTGGCTAATGGCAAGTGTTGCATTCATCATTGCCGTTGTGTGGGCCATTGTCGGCGTGTGGTTGGTTTTTCCCTTTGCGGGCATTGAAATAGGCTTATTTTGTTTTTTGCTCTATCGGGTAAATTTACTCACTTACAGCAATCAATCCGTCTCCATCGAAAAACATCAGATTCACGTGCAATACAGTAATAAAGCGGTGAAATCCGTTTCCCTACCCAGAGAAGATACACATATGGAGTTGTCCGAAAGTCCTCAGGACTGGTACCTGCCTCAACTCAAGCTGGTGTCAGCTGAAAACAGTGTAGCCATTGGTGACTTTCTGAATAAAGAAGACCGGCAAACTTTGTATGAAACCATCAAAGATCTTGGCATACCCGCGTGGCGACATCATTGGTGGAAGCATTAGCCGGTAATCTAATTTCCTGGCTCTGGTAATAAATTCTGCCATTGCGCCAACTCGTGATAACAGATAGATTGTGTTTTTTGTAATTACTGTTGGAAGTTAATGCGTCTTCTTATTTCTTTTTGTCTGTTGTTATGGTCATTATCTGGTTACAGCGCGTCAGTTTGGAAAGTGACTCAAGGCGAGCGCACACTTTACATTGGCGGCACACTACATCTGCTCAGCCCCGACGATTTTCCGCTCCCCGATGCCTATGCTGAAGCCTACAAGAAAGCATCCAAACTGGTATTTGAAACAGACATCGCGGGTCTTAATTCACCTGCTTTTCAACAGGATACCCTGTCTCTACTGACCTTTCAGGACGGGACACAGTTGAGTAATGTGCTAAGTCCTGAGACTTATGATGCATTGGCATCACATCTTGCTTCCCGAAATTTATCAATCGACGCATTCGCAAGTTATACCCCTGCACTGATTAGCGTAACGTTAAGCATTGTTGAGCTTAGAAATCTGGGGCTAACGAGTCAGGGCGTCGACGAATTCTATTATTTCAAAGCCATGATGGACAACAAACAGTTGGACTGGTTTGAAACACCTCAGCAGCAGCTTACCTTTATTCAAAGTATGGGCGACGGCGATGAAGACCAAATCATTCGCTACGCGCTGGAGGATGTGAAGAAAATCAAAGAGTCCATTGGCGACCTTAAAGTGTTCTGGCGCGAGGGCGATATGAATGCCATGGAAGCAACGTCAATGAAAGAGTTCGAAGCCTCTTTTCCCGACGTATTTAATACCTTACTGACAGAAAGAAACCAAAACTGGCTTCCCATGCTAACCACTATGATGAACTCGCCTGAAACCGAATTTGTGCTGGTTGGCACTATGCATTTGGCGGGAGACAAAAGTGTCCTGGCATTGCTAGCAGAACAAGGCTACCACATCGAACAACTTAACTGAGATTAGTTACTTCGGGTAGCGGCATCGGCTTCACGCTTAACCAACATAAAGGTTAAATACATTTTGGTGGGCAACGACATTATCATGCCTACCGCTACCAAACAGGCACTAATAACAATGCCCGTGACGCCCATCGCTTCAATGGTGTCGCTGTACATATGGCAGTACACCCCTGCCAAAATCAGGCAAATCCCCAGGCTCATTATTATTTTCAACAGTAAGATTAGCTTTTGGTCTGACATGCCGCACCTCGCCGCTTATTACATATAAAAATTCTAATATTAATGGCCTATTCGTGTGTTGATCTAAATCACCGAGAGCCGTGGTGATAGCAACATGTCAGTTGTTTTCTAAATTGAAAACTAAGTATCCAGACCAAATTCACCTATGTATCCCAAAAACCAAAAAAACCTTTTATATCTTTAGGTTACATTATGCATAGCGATGCAGACAAACTGGCATTGCGCTTGCTATTCTAGTCAGCAGAACAAATACGTACGACATAAAACGGGTTACTGTGCCTTCAGTAATACCGTCAATAACAATAGGTATAGAGGTTAGGTGAAAGTATGAAGCTCACTGCAAAACAAACAACAGCAATGATTCTCTCCTTAATTGCTGCATTTCCCACACTCGCACACACAGGTCATGACACACTTCAAAATGCCTTGGCTTCTGGGTTATTGCACCCGTTAATGGGCATGGATCACCTTATTGCAATGCTGGCGATGGGATATTGGGCGGCCAGCTTTGCGGGCAATAAAGCAAAAACGCTGTTGGCTGCGTTTTTCGGCTTATTACTATCCGGGTTTATGCTTGGCCAGTTAGGCTATCAGTTCGCATTGATGGAAGCTGGCATTGTAATGACGTCGGTCATCACCGGATTATTAATTGCACGACAAAAAAATATCGCTCAGGGCCTGGCTGTTAGCCTTGCCTCGTGCTTCGCTTTGTTCCACGGTTTAGCTCATGGTTTAGAGACCACCAGTTCCGTCCCTATTCTGTTTGCTTTAGGTTTCATGGTGACCAGCGCCACACTGGTCACCCTGGGATTTGCTGCCTCGACGTTAGTTGCGCGCAGCAAACCTAATGCAAATAGATTAATTGGACTGGTTATAGCAATGATGGGAGTATCGTTGTTTTCAATTTAGGCTGACCCACAACCAAAATTGATAATCATGAGCGAGAATCGGGCCCTTGCCCGATTCTTTTTTGGCCCCCACTGTCCTACCAAACCTTCATCCTAAGCACGGCTACTCATCATTGCTCCAGCTCGCTCCAGGGGCAAATCAAATACGTCATATTTCATCATGTATGCATTAGTAAATTCAGGTTATAAATCCACCGAATAGAATTTACTGAAAAACCAATACAATACCTGTGCTAACCTGATAATATGACTAAAATAAGAAACAACATATTGTAAATATTAAATATTTCAATTGGATTGCTGTATCACTGAATGGAGTTGTAGTGAAGAATATTATCCTGTTATTTACGTCATTTCTGTGTCTGTCTTCATGTGGAGGCAGCAGTGAAAGTACCAAGCCAGTTACACCAACACCGCCTCCCGTTGTTACGACACCACCACCGCTTACTGGCTATTTTCAGGACGTCTCAGGATTACATTACAACACCTCGTCAGGTCTAACCGGCGTGACTGAGGAGGATGGTGCATTTCAATATAATGACAATGATACTGTGCAGTTTTTTCACAACAAATTGCGCTTCGGTGAGCTAAACGCTAAAAAAGATATCAGTATTTTTTCTTTTAAAAATCCTGCGCTGGTTGCTCAGGCGCTGTACGTTCTGGATCTCGATCAATCTCCCGAAAATGGCTTTCAAATCGCTTCTGACGCAGAATCACAAGCGCTTTTTACTTCACCTCGCCTGACAACGACCAATGATGATGAAGTTTATGACTTTGATACCCTGGACCCAACTTCCGAGTCATACGCTTCACTGGTAGCGCTTTATGGGGACAGTATTGTCAGCGCTCAGAACGCAATAAACACCGAGCTATACTTCGCACTTCGCGAAGCGAGCCTGACTGAAAAACGGTTCTATAAATATATCTCTGGTGATTATGCCATCCCACCTGGCACCCGATATGACCACCCATTGGTTAAGGAAGCCCAGGAGGACATCAATAACCGCATAAAAGTCATTTCCTACATGAATAACTTTATGTTGTTAAAGGCTGGGTTATCTCATGGATTCAGCCGCGATATTTCAACAGTAGAACAAAACTACAATGGCTTTCTCGAATATACCGCTGAACAACTTTCCAATGTGGAACGTGTAAAGGCAGTATTGACCAGCATTGGCGATTTCAAATCGTTCCAAAAAACGGTGAGCTATGAAGTAGTGAAATACGCCATTGAAGCAAGAATTGAAGAGGCTAAAACGGCTCTGGGTGAAGGAGTCTACTCTGACATTTTAGATGCCCAGTCAAAAATGCTGTTGGGCTGTATCGAATTGGCGGAAGAAAATGGATTGGTTAATTGTGGTGTTGACTTCACTCAGGCACAAATAGAAACACTACTAATAGCTCAGTTAGAACACTCACCCGTACTCAAAGAGCTTGGTGTGGGTTTAACCGAAGTTGCCGCCAAGAATGCCAAGTTATACATCGCTTGCCGAGAAGTCTTTGCACTGCGCGAGGTTGACCTGGGACCAGTGATCAGTTGCCTAAGTAAACCCTTCGAGGATACATATCATTATATGGCAAAAATCATGGCCGCAACCAACGGCGTGATCAGCATAGCCAAACACGAGACGGAATTTTACTCGAAAGATGTGGCATATAGCCTCATTCAGGACCTTGCGTGGTTCGGCAACTACAGTAACGTCGCTCAGTTTCTCGACGTCGAAGACGCATTCAATGCCGCTGAAGCGCCCTACGGCACCATGGCTGTATTACTGGAAGCAGAGTTAAAAAACAATCATCCTGACATTTATGAACAGATAGGCGTGCTACGGAAATATGACGCTGAATTAGCCCAGAGTACTTATATTGAACTCCAAAAGCAGCAAAATAAATTTCGTAATTTTTATACTGAAAAAACCGAGTATCAACGTCTGTATGAATATAACAGCGACGGAGAAATTACGGGCATTTCAGACAGCTATAAAGATAACTATTACGCCAGGAACGTCACTGCCGCCATTGATGCACTGATCATTGCTGAAAACGCAGACCAATCAGCAACCCTTAACTTGTGTTTCACGATTCACAACAAAGGGAATAGAAATGTTAACGTGTCTGCCACCGAACTTAGGTTAAGCAGTACCGGGGGTGTACTGGTTTTACCCCTCCCCTTTGAAACAAACTTATCAGCCAGTTCTACCAGTCATTACGGAGAATATTGCCAAGCTGCCGAAATTTCGAAGGAAGACAGAAACCTGCTGGGCCGGGATTTTCTGGCAGAATATGAATTGGAATACCGTAATCTGGTACAAACTGTCGACGGTAATAGCTACAAAATAAAGGCCTATTCTCTTTATGAAGGTATCGACGGGTCCATAAGTGCAGCCCCCTCCATATCTCTAAGTTCATATCCCCTGTCTACGCCCAACGTCTATGTTATCGAATCGATTATCGATACCGATGGCAGCTATGAAGTGTCTTCTTACCACTATGATTGGACTGTGACGGGCGGGACTTTCGAGTTATTCAATGCTGAACCGCAAGGAATACAATTTGAACTTTTGGAAACGCAAGGCAACATAACGCTTCGTTTAACCGATGCTAGCGGAGCCGATATTGCTGAAAAATCACTGCAAATTTACCAACAAGACCAATTAATAACGCCCCCCCTGCTGGCAGAGAACATTTATCGAACGATTGATAATCAAAAACAAGCGCTAATCACCCCTCGTATAACGGGTGGACAGCCGCCATACTCAATTAATTTCTCTGACTCTTCGTCACCCAATTTAGTTGTGCAAGCACAAACAAATACGAGTATTACACTGCACGCCAACAATCAGGACGATACGCAAACCAATGTCAGTATTGAGTATACCGTTGTCGATTCTGCAGAAACCTCTGTTAGCGGACTCATTGAGGTTGTCATTCCACCAGTAGCCAGCGCCGAAGTGGGCTTTATAGTCAGTCAGGATCTGCCCCGTACAACGCCAACCGCCCCGGCCCTGCTCGGTGTCGGAGAAACAGTTGTAAAACAATGGGGTTTAATCAATACCGGTAGAGCAATCCCTCAAGCTTACTTAATTTGGGATGACAACAGTGCATCCTCGCTGGTTCACAATAGAGAAAACATCTCTGTAACGAACTGGGAAAACGGTGAAATTCGCATTTTTGAAGTGCCTGTGACGCGGCAAGTATCGACTGAAGAAGCAGATCACGGAAGATGGTATTTATACCATGAAGTGAATGATACGCTACAAAAAGTCAGGTACAGCGAGTCAAAAGCACACGCGTATGTCAGTTATACCTTTGCCACTGATACCGACGCAAACCGTCCCAGTTTGGAGGGCGGCGTATTTATTCAACCGCATGCCTCGGGACTCGCTCTTAGCTGGCGAGTAGCGTCTGGCGAGGTTGAATATTATGAATTATGGCGCTCCACCCAAGCCGGCGTATTGGGCAGCCTGATCTATTCAGGTGAAGCAAACAATGCAACTGATACCGACCTTACCAATGGTACAACATACTATTACACCGCCAGAGCTTGTAACGAAATGGGTTGTGCCGACAGTAACCAGGATTACACCACGTATACTGTTGAACCTTCGCAAGACACTCCGGTTCTTGAAGGCGGTGTGTTTATTCAAGTAAACGCGACCGGATTTGACCTTAGTTGGCGGGAAGGATTTGGCGAGGTTGACTACTATGAATTGTGGCGTTCGACTTCAGTTGGCGTATCCGGTGAACTGATTTATTCCGGTGTTGCCACCAATACAACCGACACTAACCTAACCGAAGGCACAACTTATTATTACACCGCCAAAGCCTGCAACCAAAGTGGCTGTGGCGACAGTAATCAGGACTACGCAACCTACACAGTTGAGCCTGCGCTAGACGCACCAGAACTTGAAGGTGGAGTATTCATACAGACAACAACATCCGGATTTGACCTCAGTTGGCGAGTGGCAACTGGCGAGGTTGACTACTATGAATTGTGGCGTTCAGAGACCCAGGGCGTTCTGGGAAATCTGATTTACTCAGGCAACGCAACTGCAACATCAGATACCGACCTGGTCGATGGTGAGACTTATTACTACACCGCAAGGGCTTGCAATAACACTGGATGCACTGAGAGCAATCAGGACTTTGCTACCTTTAGCGCTGTTCAGATACCGGAACTGACAGGGGGAGTGTTTATTCAACAAACAGAATCTGGCTTTAATTTAAGCTGGCGTACTGCTACCGGTGATGTTGAATACTATGAACTATGGCGCTCAGAAAGCCCAGGAGACATTGGTAGTCTGATTTATACAGGTGCCGATACACAGACTAGCGATCAGACTATTAACGAGGGTGCTACCTACTACTACACCGCAAAAGCGTGTAACAGCGCGGGCTGTGCTCAAAGTAATCAGGACTACTCGACGTTTGTCATTATTCGCATGCCTACTCTCGAAGGTGGCGTATATATTCAACAAACCGACAACGGCTTTGACCTTAGCTGGCGAACAGCTTCAGGGAATGTGGAGTATTACGAACTTTGGCGTTCAACAACACCGGGTATGACTGGCAACCGTATCTACAAAGGTAATGAGACAACCACTGTCGACAACACGGTGAGCGATAGTGTCACCTACTATTACACGGCTAAAGCTTGTAATGAGGCGGGCTGCGACGAAAGTAATCAGGACTTTGCCACTTTTATTGCACCAGAGCCTCCACTAGACAAGCCAACACTGAGCGGCGGTGTATTCATCGAACAGACCAATGCAGGCTTTGAGCTCAGTTGGCGTAGTGGTTCCGGGGAAGTAGAGTACTATGAACTTTGGCGTTCAACCTCGGCCGGTAACCTGGGTTCCAGGGTTTATTCAGGGAGTGCGACTTACACCTCAGACCAAAACCTTAGCGATGGTGTGACGTACTACTATACCGCAATGGCATGTAACGAATCAGGTTGCGATGAAAGTAATCAGGACTATGCCACATACACCCCGCTCAAAGCCCCGGCATTGGCTGGCGGTGTATTTATTCAACAAACGCGTTCGGGGTTTGATTTGAGTTGGCGTACTGCATCCGGTGAAGTTGACTACTATGAGCTTTGGCGTTCTACCAGTCAGGGAGCTACCGGTACGCGAATATATAGAGGTGGCGCCACCAACACTTCAGACACCAGTGTAGGAGACGGGGTAACCTATTATTACACCGCGAAAGCATGCAACGATGCCGGATGTGATGAGAGCAATCAGGACTACTCTACTTTCCATGCCCTCAAGGCACCAACATTGGATGGAGGCGTCTTTATACAAAAGACAGCTTCAGGATTTGACCTTAGCTGGCGAACTGCAACAGGTGAAGTCGACTACTACGAACTCTGGCGCTCGACTACGGAAGGCGTGACCGGCTCACGGATTTATTCAGGAAACAATACAAACACAAGAGATAACGACGTGAGTGAAGGGACAACCTATTACTACACGGCAAAGGCGTGTAACGATGCAGGTTGTGACGCGAGTAGCCAACATTACTCGTTGTTCGATTGAGGTCAGCAGTTTGCCAAAGGCATTCTCGCAATAACAGCCCGGTAAAGTACGATGCCAGTCGTACTTTACTGGTTTTAGCAAATCCTTGGCAGTTGTTCCCCCACCAGCATATCCAGAATGCGCTCTCCGCCGAAATGGGTTTTCACCAGCACTCTGTTGTAGTTTGACTCAATAACTTCGCCGATAATAGCAGAGTCCTGCCCTGCAGGATGAGCGCGCATCGCATCCAGCACAGCCTCTGCTGCATCTGCGGGAACAGACGCCACTAACTTACCCTCGTTAGCAAAATACAACGCATCCAAACCAAGAATTTCACATACGCCGCGCACGGTATCACGTACAGGTATATGCTCTTCCTGCAATCGAATACTCACATTGGAAGATTCGGCAAATTCGCATAGTACGGTCGCTACCCCACCTCGGGAGGCATCACGCACTGCATGGATATCCGGGCAGACAGCCAGCATGGTTTGCATTAAATCATTCAGCGCCTGACAGTCAGTTTTGAGCTCAACGTCCAGCGCAAGATCGCCCCGGGCATTGAGGATTGCAGCGCCGTGATCACCAATCAGGCCATTCACAATGATTTTGTCACCCGGCCGACAATTCGCGGCGGAAATATCCACGCCTTCTGGAATAACGCCAATGCCACTGGTATTAATAAAAATCTTGTCGCCTTTGCCCTTGGGCACGACTTTGGTATCGCCGGTCACAATGGTCACGCCGGCTTTATCGGCAGCCGCTTTCATTGAGGACACAACCCGACGTAACAAGGCGACGTCCAACCCCTCTTCCAGGATCATGCCACAGGACAGGTATTTGGGTATTGCACCTGACACCGCAATATCATTGACCGTGCCGTTGACGGCCAACGAGCCAATATCGCCGCCGGGGAATTCTACCGGGTCAACCACGTAGGAGTCTGTGGTAAACGCCAGTTTTGCACCGCTTTGCATTAAATCGGCTAACTCAAAACGCGCCTGATCTTCAAGTTGCTCCAGATCTTTGTTGGCAAATGTGCCCACAAACACATCTTCAATCAGGTCGCGCATGGCTTTACCACCGGCACCATGCGCCATGGTAACGGTGGTCGCACGTAAGGTTCTTGTTGTTTTAGTCATACTGCTTACTCAATGATTTAAACGGCTTGGCGGATGTCGATTTTGCCGTAGCTATAATAGGCAGAGCACGCCCCTTCAGTTGAGACCATTAACGCACCAATGGGCGTTTCAGGATTGCACTGTTCACCGAACAGTTTGCATTCCCAAGGCTTCAATACGCCTTTGAGTACCTCACCACACTGACAGGCTTTGGGGTCCGCCACATGAGCAGGCTCCACAGCAAAAATGCGCTCGGCATCAAAGCGGGCGTATTTTTCACGAATACGCACACCGGAGTGATCAATGGAGCCCAATCCTCGCCATTCAAAGAATTCGCGTAACTCGAAGACTTCCCCTACCGCTTGCAGTGCATTACTGTTGCCTTGTTCAGGCACAATACGCTTGTATTGGTTTTCCACCTGAGCACGACCCGCTTTAATTTGTTCCACCACCATCAGCATGGATTGCAATATATCCAGCGGCTCAAATCCCGCAATCACCAACGGCCGTTTGTAGTGACCGGCAATAAATTCATAGGGCGCCGATCCTATTACCATAGAGACATGCCCTGGCCCCAAAAAGCCGTCGATCACCATATCCGGCGAATCCAAAATGGCTTTAATAGTAGGAATAATGGTGATGTGATTGCAGAACAGCGAGAAGTTAGTAATGCCTTCCCTGTCTGCCTGTAGCAGCGTCAACGCCGTGCTCGGCATGGTGGTTTCAAAACCGAGCCCAAAAAATACGACATTCTTGTGAGGGTTTTTACGCGCAATATCCAGCGCATCCATGGGCGAATAGACCATCCGCACATCACAGCCATCAGAATTTGCCTGCTGTAAACTTTTACGCGACCCCGGTACCCGCATGGCGTCACCAAACGTGGTAAAAATTACGTCAGGCTGCTCCGCGATCGCCACACAATCATCCACGCGCCCCATGGGTAATACACATACCGGGCAACCCGGGCCATGTACCATTTCAATTTTGTCTGGCAGCAACTCTTCCAACCCGTAGCGGAAAATCGAATGGGTATGGCCACCACACACTTCCATAATTTGCAGCGGGCGATCGCGGGTAACAGGGATTTCTTCCACGACTGCATGAATGCGTTCCAACACGCGTTTAGCCATATCCGGGTCGCGGAATTCATCAACATACTTCATGGTTACTTCTCCTCGGATGGCAAGGGGGCGGTTGGATTGTCTGCAAGCAGACTGTGTACCAGATCCCACAATATGTGGTAACAGGCCAAATGACATTCCTGAATGCGGTGAATACTGTCGCTGGGCACCTTAAGACACACGTCAGCCAGTTGCTTTGCGGCGATATCACCGCCTGACTGACCGGTAAATGCAACCACCCGCATACCTATCGACCGTGCTTTTCGGCACGCTTCTACCAGATTGGCGGAGTTACCACTGGTGGAAAACACCGCCAGCAAGTCGCAGGAATTAGCCAACGCCGATAGCTGACGGGTCAGTACGTGTTCAACACCCACATCGTTACTAACCGCCGTGATCATGGCGGTGTCTTGCGACAAGTTGACCGCCGGTAGCGCTTTTCGCCCTGTGGTTACCGGGTGCATAAACTCAACGGCCAGATGGGCCGCGTCACAGGACGAACCACCATTGCCTGCCGTTAGCAGTTTACCTGACTGTCGATAGGCGTCGGCAATATAGCGGGCAGCCAGCAACAGGTCCGCGCTATGAAGTTTGAAAAACGCTTCTTTGACTCGAATGCTGTCTGTCGCCTTTGCTGTAATTGACTGTAACAACGCCGCATCGAGCTGTGAATTCCCGGCTTCATTGGGTGTATTCGCCGTCGCGGGTTTCTCAGCGAACGGATAAAGCGCTGCCAGAATCGATTGATTGGCTTCAGGGTGATTTAATTGGTTGCTCATAATTCACTACTCAGACGCCGTGCTGCATGGCATCCAGCTCTTCCTGCAACTCGCCAATTTCGGCAAGAATTTGCAGAGTACGCTGTGCTTCTTCTTCGTCGATAATGCTCATGGCAAAGCCAACATGGACTAACGCCCAACTGCCGACCAGCGACTGCAAATTGCCATCAGCCGGTACTACACAACTCAGGTTTGCCTCGCGTTTTACACCAGATACCTGCACAACACCGGTTTGCAACGCTTCGTCGGTAATCGAGACGATTTGCCCGGGAATACCTAAACACATACCAATTCTCCCCGCTTAATGCTGTTTACTTGGATCAGTGTCACTGGTTTTCTCGAGCTCATAGCGTTCAAGCTTAGAGCGCAAGCCAACCCGGGATAACCCCAATTCCAACGACGCACTGCTTTTGTTCCAGCGATGCCGAATGAGGGTTTCACGTAAAATACGTTTTTCCAGTAACTCCACCTTTTCTTTTAAGGTGCCTTCGAGTCCCGCAAACATGTCAATGTCGTCATCTTCGGCGTCTGGCGCTGCGCGCAGCACGCGTGGGTTTAACAGATCCGCGGTCAACCATTCGCCTTCGCACATCACCAGCATGCGACGCACCTCGTTTTGTAGTTCTCTTACATTACCAGGCCAGCTATACCGCTTCATACAGGCGATGGCCTCTTCGCTGAACCCTTTAACCGGTTTGTCGAACTGGTGCATGGCATTCTGCAGAAAGTTGTTAGCCAGTACCGGTATATCGATGGTACGGCGAGACAATGCGGGTAATTCAAGGGTAACCTCAGCAAGCCGGAAATACAGATCCTGACGGAAACGCCCTGCGCGAACTTCTTCCTCTAAATCCCGGTTGGTCGACGCCACAATGCGAACGTTAACCTGGCGACGTTGTTGTTCACCCAGCCTGCGAATTTCGCGTTCTTGTAACACACGCAGCAGCTTTACCTGAAAGGCCGGGCTGATTTCACCTATCTCATCAAGAAAAATAGTGCCGCCATCGGCTTGCTCAAATAAACCCACATGGTCGGTAATGGCACCGGTGAACGACCCTTTTTTATGGCCGAATAATTCAGACGCGAGTAATTCGTCGGGCATCGCACCGCAGTTTTCCACCACGAAGGGCCGGTCTGCACGCAGGCTGTTATAGTGCAGTGCTCTGGCGAATAGCTCTTTACCTGCACCAGACGGACCAGTTACCAATACAGATACGTCGTAAGGCGCTATTTTTCCGACCTGATCGCAAATCTTGTTGAGCGGGCTTTGCGCATGGCGTTTGATTTCGTTGAGATCGAAACTGCTTCGCAATTGGGCTTTCTTCTCGACAACCTGCTGCTCAGCCTGGGTTTCCGTTAGCCGCATTTCCATATTCAGCAAGGCATTTTCGCTTTGTAACGCACACATACGACAGGCGCTGCGAATAGTCATTAACAAGCTTTCCGGATGCCATGGCTTGGTGATGTATTGCAGGATCCCAGCTTCGTTGAGCCCTTTTATAATGTCTTCTGAATCGGTATACCCCGACAAAATAAGGCGCGCGACTTTCGGCCAACGTTCCCGTACTTCCGTGAGTAACTCAACGCCAGTGCGATCCGGCATACGCTGATCACATAAAATCACCTGAACATCATTGTCTTCGAGAAGACGCAATGCCACTTGCGCACTATTTGCGGTCAGCACATCAAATTCTTCATCCAGCGTGCGTTCCAGCGTTTCAAGAGAACGCACTTCATCGTCGACACACAATACTACCGGGCGTGTTGAGGCAGGCATTACAAGATCGCCTTAAACTGTTCAATTTGCTGCTGCAGGATTTGAATACGCGACTCAATAATGGATGCCCGTTTGTGACTGATCCAGTCAATCCACTGGTCCATTCCCTCTCCGCTTTTGGCCGACAGTTGGATGATTTTAATGTCCGGGTTAACGCGTTTTGCATATTCAATACAGCGCTCAACATCGAAATCCAAATACGGCAACAAATCCGTTTTATTCAGGATCATGAGTTCCGAAGCATGAAACATATCGGGATATTTCAGCGGTTTGTCTTCGCCTTCCGTTACCGACAATATGGACACTTTGGCGGCTTCGCCCAGGTCAAACGATGCCGGACACACCAAATTGCCGACATTTTCAATAAACAACACACCACCGGTTAAATCGGAAAAATTCTCCATGGCATGACCGACCATGTGAGCGTCCAGGTGGCAGCCTTTGCCTGTGTTGATTTGCACCGCCTGTACACCGGTTTCGCGAATACGGTCGGCGTCGTTAGCAGTTTGCTGATCACCTTCGATCACCCCCACGGTATAGCGGGATTTGATGTGATTAATGGTTTCTGTGAGTAAGGTTGTTTTGCCTGAGCCGGGACTGGACACCAAATTCAGCACAAACATCGACTGTTGCGCAAAGCGCGCCCTGTTTTGCGCCGCATACTGGTTATTTTTGCCCAGAATATCCTGCTCTATCTGCACCATTCGGCTTTGGCTCAGACCCGCGACATGAGCGTGAGCCGGCCCTTTTCCAAAATGAATATTGTCGCCTTCACTTTCAATTCCTGCATGGTCGTGCTCATGATGGTGATGTTCGTGACCGTGAGTATGCTCACCGTCATGATGAGTGTGGTGGTGACCATGATGATCATGGCCATGAGTGTGTGAATGAGCATGGCTATGGGAGTGATCATGCTCGATGCTGACTTCACCTTCTGAACAACCGCAAACTGTACACATGGTTAAGCTACCTCTAGTTCTTTTATTCTCATTTCATCGCCCTGCGTTATCTGTAAGTGATAACTGCCACAAACAGGGCAACTGTCATAGCGCTGCGTGACCGGGACGGTATCCAGACACTGTAAGCAAAACGCTTTTCCGGGTAATTTGATAATGTGCAGACTGGCGCCTTCGGCCAGACTCTCTTTTATCACTACGTCAAAACAGAAGGTCAACGCGTCTGTTTCAATAGCGGCAAGGGGGCCAATTTCCAGCCACACTGCCTTCACTTTCTCGAATGACTGGCTCACAGCCTGTTCTTCGAGAACTTGTAAAATGCCTTCTGCAATAGACATCTCATGCATGAATCACCTCCAACTGCCAGGGTACACATGGGTCGAGCAAAGTAATCAGTATTTCACTTACCGGTTTAACCTGTTCTCGCGGTAGCGTTAGCCCCGATAACATGGTTTTCAATGTACCATGCGGGTGAAAGTTCCACTCTGTCGGCGCGATAATCTGATAATCTTTTATTGTATTATTTTCAGATAGTTGAACCCGATGGAACAAGGTTCCTCTGGCGGTCTCCACTATAGCGCACCCTTTACTTTTGACTGAATCGACCTTTTTATCACCTTCAGAGATTATCGATTCAAAACGCGCTTCAGCCTGACTTATTTCGTCAAACAACGTGCGAACTCGCGCAGTTACATTCTTACCCTTTTGTTTTCGCGATGCGGTGTTATTTGTTTCCTGACGTCTGGCCCAACTGCCCGTTTCCTGTGGCAGTCCTGCTACCGTTGGTTGCAAACAAAACGCCGTAGCCGAAGGCGCATCCAAAGCGTGAATGACGTCAGTAACCACATCTTGATTACCCAATAGTAACCTGTTTGCGGCAACACCAAACGGGTATTCATCGCACGCGGCCAATAATCCGCAACGTTCAGAAGAAATCCCCAGCTTGGCCAACGATGAATTTTTTTTATATTTTAAAACAAAGTGTTGCATTGCTTCTCGCAAGTGCAACTGTAATTCATCCAGCACTTGCTTTGGGTCGAGCTCCGAATCTTCTGACCCCTCTCTTACCTGAGGGTCAACTATCAGACTCCAGTCAAGCCTGCGTTTGCACGTATTAAACCAGTCCACTATATGACACAGCTTAGACTTATTCTGCGGTGTCCAGTTGATCACCCAACTGAACACCTGTTCTCGCAACGATTCCGCCATGAGCAACGCCCCACGCGCTCTGATTACTTCAGTTGAAACCGGCTTATTGAGCGCACTTTCAATTGCTTGCAGTGCGGCAACGAGCTGACCTACACCACAGACGTAAAACAATGACGGCATGAGCGCCAATACTTGCTCAACGCTTCTGCCAACAAAAATTCGACTCGCAACCATAGGGCGGGAATTATGTATAAGCACATCGGTAATGCGCTCCCGCAAATAGACCACCTGAATGTTAAGACCGCCGGTTTTCGGCTGAGCCGATTCAGATTTGGTGTTGCGATTGGCTAACTCTGCAGCAATGTTCACGATTGCCCTGCCTCACTTCTGCGCAGCCCGCCGGTTAAAAATGCACGGCGACTGAGTCCCTCTGGCAACTCATTTGGTTGAACTGAAGAATCAGATTCTCCCGTATCCTTTGCCTGTTTGGCATCTTGCTCTTCCAGTATTCGATGCTGTTCAGCCACTACCTTGCGCGTCTGATGCCGCTCAGATTCAGACTTGTGTTGTTCGTCGAATAACGCAGACAATACTGCGATTGCAGTTTCCATGGCCACGGTCTGCTCAGAAAACTCAAACATGGGGGAAAACACCGAGCAGGTCGCATAGTCGCCCAGACGTTCATCATAAGCGCAAATGAATTCATATTGCCCTGATGGAAACTGCACATAAAACGTCTGCCTAGGTTCTGTAGCGTGCGATTCAGCAGTACCGGTGGGTAACAACAACACATTCATACACCAGGGTGTGACTACCACCCCAATATCATAGCTATCCCATTTTCTAAACGCGGTAGCATCAATGGATAACTGTTTGTTGTAAACCGGCAGGTCAACCATTTTGCCGTCTACTGACCGATAAAACGCGACGACTGCAGCTTCGTGATCCACCACTACTCCTCGATTACCATAAACTGGTCACGGTCACCGTCACATTCGGGACAGCGCCAGAAATCGGGAAGTTTCACAAATGGCGTACCAGGTGGTACCTGCCAGACTTCATCGCCTTTCAGCGGGTCATACACGTACCAGCATATTTTGCATTCCAGTTTGGCATCAGCTTCAATCCGACTATCATCGCCAAGGTAACTACCTTCAAAACCCTGAAAACTCATAACACTGCCTTACATTAACGCGTCGCGGATTTCTTCCAAACGAATAGCGGAATCAGCCAGGTCCTCGGGAGCTGCGCAAGCAACGGCCGGAATTGCCACAATTTCCAACGTATCCAGAATCAGTTGATCCGTACTGTTGTAATACTGCACCCGCCACAGGCCATCTACCTGGGTTGACGTGATGCGACAGTTTCCGTAGCCACGCGATAAAATGGTAACGCAGCCCGTGCCTGTAGTAGTGGTGAGGCTGTAGTGATCTTCGGGTGAAAAAGGCAACAAAGACAGGTTTATCACGTGCGACGCCATGTCTGGTTGTTGTTTGTATTGTTCTGACGTTTCTGCAATTTCTACCAATACCGACGGCGCATTAAGCAGTCCCTCAGGCAAGGCCTCGATGCGTTCAGTAAGATTTATTTTTGTCGCAAAAGCTTGTTCGCGCACGCACTCCGGAATTTCAGCTACTTCAATCGCTTCCGACAGCACGTTGCCCTGCTCATCAAAGGTGCGCAGTCGCCAAATGCCTGCCATTACCGTTTCCTGAATACGAACCGGGCGATCGCCTTCGATCAGGACACTGACCTCACCTTCACCCAATATCTGGTTTAACAGATTCAAATCCGCGTCAGGCAACTCAGTTAAGGTAAGGATACTGGCCTGACCGTTATCGTTAATCTGAGCCAGCATTAACTGGATATCCGCCAGAATGCCCATCGCTTGCGGGCAACGCTCAAGTTCGCTTTCTTCCGGGAAAGACGGCATGTCGTAAGTACTCATCTCGGACGGCATTTTCATGTAGTCCAGTACCATATCCCCTTCTGGCTGACTGCCCGGGCCTGCAGGCACGTTGACGATGTTTATACTAATGTCACGCATATTAAATCCTTACTGTCCGCAGGGTTTGCTAATGGGGTTAAACACAACCGGAATACCGATACCCGGGTCCGGGCGCGGCTCGAGCGTTAAAATACGGCTGATTTCACGCACATAATCATCCCAGTTTTGCACTTTCGTAATGGCATCCAGGTACTGCCCGTTTTTCAGAAACACCAGTGCCGGCCAGGCCATAAAGTTGTATCGCCCTCTGCAGGCTGTCTGAATATTCGTCGACACCACAGCTGGGGTAAGCTGGCCGAAGCGCTTGATTAACTCGGGTAAAATCACTGCGACATCCAGGCTTTCCGGGAAGCGTTTAGGATCTTCTGTTAAAAACAAGACGCTGTAGGGGGTGTTGGTAATAAAGTCTTCGAAATTGTCATCGTCGAGCACCGGGTAGCCCAGTTCGTCGACCAGTCGGTCTATTAGTGGTGAAGTCATGTTGTTCTCTTATTTTAATAATGGTTTTAAATGGTCGGGTAACTCAGGCTCGTTGTTAACCAGATCACCAAAGCAGTCGTCGAGGTTTACTGATTGGCCAGACATCACGCGCTCTATGGCACTGACGGCTTCTTCAACCTGTTTGGCGCGCTCGGGGCTCAGTATTTCTCGCGCAGCATCCAAAAAAATCAGCAGCCAGGCGCCCGTTTCGACTGAGCCAACCAATGAGGTATCAACCCAACGAATGTCTTCACCGCGCTGACAGCGAGCGCGATGCTCGGTGGTTTCAAGTACCTGGTAAACAAGACCAATACACATCAGTCTGTACCCTCTGGCACTGATGTCGCTCCCGCAATGACGCGAATATCACCAGTACGACAGGCTGACGCCTCGTCCGGACGACCTTGTTCATAATCACTTAGATTTAACTGCCCGGGTGAAAGCGCTTGTGCCTTACCGGCCTGGCGTGTTGGTTCGACGCCAAACTTAGCGAGATAATCCAACGCAATGTCAATCGCTGGCTTAACCTGGGCTTTGACTTCAGGGCGCAAACTCCCTCCAAAGTCTTCCAGCTCCACAGGCTGACACCCCACCAACAGTAAATCAGCCGGGTAATTACCGGTGAACTCGGCCATGGCGAGTACTTCCTGAAAGCCGGTTTGATGCAGGCTCATTTGTTTGGCGCCCATGAATTTGGGTACATCTTCGTTGTAGATTTTTTTCAGCGTACCCGGTGGTAATCCATAGTCGATGGCATCAAACACCACTAACACATCGGCTTCCTGAACAT
>Ga0209272_10000873_pt1 | contig 21004 bp, 18 predicted proteins | sample tdDd002_FD_187125 | JGI IMG/M metagenome (GOLD analysis project Ga0209272, IMG submission 187125) | Marine sediment microbial communities from the Atlantic coast under amendment with organic carbon and nitrate - tdDd00.2 (SPAdes)... | ecosystem: Environmental > Aquatic > Marine > Coastal >... | reverse complement strand
TTCAAAGTATTGATGAGCATGCTTGATAACTTAAAGACTGTAATTGATGGAAAAGATGAAACCGTTTTAAGAGAACAAATCAAGATTATGGTCCCTTCATACAGACCAAATGATGACTTGAATAAAGAGTTTATAGATAATGGTTGCGTGAAAGATTTTGAATTATCTTATAAAGCTGTCGAGTAATTCTTGGACTCACTACCCAAGGATTAATAGGGTTATATGAGCATTAACTAGAACGGCATTTGCCGCTTCTGGTTATTGCTTTTTGTGAATTAGAAAGAAGGAAATATGATCGATATACATTCTCATATTGTTTTTGATGTAGATGATGGTTCAGACTCTATTGAAGAATCAATTAGAATTATTAGAAAGGCACAAGAGCGGGGCATAAAAGGTATGTTTGCGACACCTCATTTTATTGAAGGTAGCATGACTGCAGAAGCCAATGAAGTAAAAGCAAAAGTTGATATCTTGAAAGATCGGTTAAAAGCAGAAAATATAACTATGCCTATTTATACCGGACATGAGATATATTTGGATTTTGATTCATTAACTCATTTAAAAAAAGGTAAGTCATTGACACTCAATAATACAAGGTACGTTTTAGTTGAATTACCGATGCTGGAAAAACTAAATGATTTGGATGACATTCTATTTGAATTTACTATGAGAGGTTATACTCCGATCATTGCTCATCCAGAGCGTTATGCTTATGTACAAAAGGATTTGAATGTCGTAAAAAGGTGGATTGAACTGGGGGTGTTAACCCAGATTAATCTGTCTACACTTTATGGACGATATGGTGAGGATGTTAAAAAGACAGCCATTAAGATGTTAAAAAGACAGATGTATCATTTAGTAGGTACAGATGTACACTCAAGTCAATCATCAGCATTGTCAGTTGCAGCACCTTTAGGACGCATGAAAGAAATTGTAGGTGAAAGTATGTATAATGAAATTGTACATAATAATCCTCAGAAGCTTATTGAAAACCGATTGATAAATCCATTTGAAATAATACCAGCTAAAAGACCAATTTTAGACTTATTTAAAAAGAGACAGGAAAGGTAACTATGTTAAAGAAAATACTCATTGGTGTCATGATTGTTATTGTGCTTTTTAGTTCGTTTGCATTTTATGCATATAAGAAGCTTGAAGCTCAGTTTGAAAGTTTTATCATGGCAGAAGTTGAAAGACAGCAAGCTGAAGTTACAAAAGCATTAGAAGAAAAAATGGAGATCGCTGCCAAAGAAGCAGAAGCGATTGCTGAAGCAGCAGCTATAAAAGCAGAAGTTGAAAGGTCAAAGGTCATAATCAATGATTACTTTGCTGATAATAGAAATGCACATCCTAATATTAGGGCGTTTGAATTAGAAGCTTTGACTCTAGATCCCTCCAGTAACGAGACCGATCAAGCGAGTGAATCGAATGATTTAACAACAAAGAATAATGATAATGTTACTTCTGAAGTCAATACGCAAGTTGAGACAACGACCAGTACTCAGACAGAAGCAAATACAAATAGTAACGTTCAAACAACAGAATCGACTCAAACTGAAACAACTCAAACTGAGTCAACGGTAGAAGAGAAAGAGGAAGTTGTTGAAGTTTATACTAAGAAAGATTTTGATAAAGATAAGAAAATCGCTATGGAACTTGCAATGTCTAGATTGACGGCTAGTCAAATTTCTAGATTGATTGATATTTCCAGTGGTGGTTTTTCACCGGAGGAAAAGCAAGAAGCTAAAGAGATGTTCTATAGTAATTTTACTGCAAAAGAACAAAATTGGATTCTTGACATATATACTAAGTATTATTATCTAGTAAGTGAGGGGTAACATGAAAAAAGTATTGCTGATTGTATTAATTATAATTTTAACATCTCTATCTGCATTTGGAGAATCTATTGATGACAACTATATAAATTTGATTTTTAGTAAATTGGACTCTATGAATGAAACAGAAAGATCAGAGGCTGTATCTCTTTTATCAAGTTTTATTGGATCTGATGTAGGGTTAGAAGTATTATATCTGGAAGCATTGAAACAAGAAAGTGCCATGGCGAGTTATAATATATCAGCGGGAGATGTCAGAAGAAACATAGATGCTTTAAAAACATGGCCTTCTGAAGACAGACAAGCTTTAATACAAGCTGGTGTTATTGGTGATAAAGAAACAATCGATACTTTAAATGCTAAGAATGCTTCTATAGTTTTAGTTACTCAGAGTGTTAGAAGTGGTTTGATCTCAAAAGAGATTTCAGTAAAACCTTATCTTAAAGACAAAAGTTTTCAAGATACAGCTAATCATTGGTCGCACGATCATGTTCAATACTTAGTAGAAAGAGGGATTATCTCTGGGAAAGATGAAAACAACTTTGATCCTGAAGCATCTATATCCAAAGCTGAGATTGTTACATTGGTTACTAAATTGATGATTGAAGATATGTCTAAAATCCCTGTATATACTGGTACTTCACCTGATGTTACTTCAGGTAAATGGTATGATGGTCATATGCAAAGAGGTTTGATGTTGGGTTTAATTGAAGAGACTGAGTCTATAGATCCAATGCATAATTCATCTCGTGAAGAAGTTGTTGAGATTTTGATCAAAGCAATTGATGCATTAGAAATACCGATTGATGAATCCCTTAAAGAGTATAATGGAGATTTCAAAGACTTTGATCAGATTAGCGATACTCGAAAAGAAGCAATGGCTATTGCAATTAATCTAGGATTTATCAGTGGAAAAGGTGATGGCATTATTGATCCTCAAAGTGAGATTAAAAGAAGTGAAATAGCGGTGGTTGTTAATAAACTTTATTTATATATTTTAGAAAAATTGGAGTAGAATCACCACTGGATTCTATGTGGATATAATTGCTTATATTAAGAGTAAAGTTATGTCACAGATGTAGATCAAAGAACAATAATAAGGAGCAGTCTATCAAAAAGTGATAGGCTGCTTTTATATTATTATGTACGTGTGAACTACAACATAGTGATAATTGTAATTTCAAACAATGGATTTACTCTATTTTCAATTGAAATCTTAGAAGGCAGTTTAATTATATTTTCACTAGATAAAGGCAGTTTAGCTTTACATTTTACAGGTGAACACAAAAAAAGCTGAACAGGAAATTTAGTTGTTATTTGCATATTACGCTCCTCAAATGGGTAAGTAGAGTAGTGAAAGACATTGTGAATGTGATAAGTCTTGATCTTAAATTCATGAGTTTAATTAAGGTTAGAGGTTATACATGAAAAGTGTTTTAGATTATGGAATCAAATGGTTGATCCTTATAGTGTTTCAGATTGGTTTCGATTGAATAACATTAATAATAGAAAATTATTGAACTGTAATGTGTTAGATGTAATCTTGTCATAATTTTATTTGCCTAATTTTGGAGGTTAACAATGAAAAAAAGAATTTTGTTTTTGGGTGCTGGATTCTTACAATCATTTGTAATTAAAAGAGCGAAATCTTTGGGGTATTACGTATACGCTATTGATAAAAAAGAGGATTCAGTTGGGTTTGAATACGCAGATGAGTTTAAAACTATTGATATTGTAGACCAAGAAGCGTGTTTGAAGTATGCCAAAGAAATTCAAGTAAATGGCGTTGTAACAGTTGCAACGGATTATGGTGTTTTATCAGCAGCTTATATATCAGAAAAATTAAATTTACCAAGTATAGATTATGACATTGCCTATTTAATAAAAAACAAATATGAAGTTCGAAAAAGATTGAATCAATGTCATACAAACAATAAGAAGGCATGTTTTTTAATTCGGTCAGTAGAAGAAATTCAACAATATAGTAATAGAATTACTTATCCAGTTATAGTGAAACCCTGTGATGGTTCTGGCAGTCGTGGTATTACCAAAGTAGATTGCTTTGCAAACCTACAAAAAGCCTGTGAACAAGCTCTTGACAGTTCTATGACAGGAAAAGCATATATTGAAAGTTTTATTGTCGGTCAAGAATATGGTGTTGAAGCATTTGTGGTTAATGATGAGGTTCATGTTTTAGCCATCTTAGGTAAACTTATGACGCCGTCACCGGATCATGCTGAATTAGGTCATTTTTATGATACTAAATTAACCATTAAAGAGAAAATCAAATGTTATATAAAAGATGCAATTGACTGTTTGGGAATTAATTTCGGCGCCATTAATATGGACATACTAGTGACTGATGAGAATGTGATCCATATTGTAGATATTGGTGCTCGAATGGGTGGTAATTTAATCGGTTCTCATATTATACCTTACGGTGTTGGTTATGATTATATGGGAAATATAATAAGAGCTTCAGTAGGAGATAGTATAGTAGCAGAGTCAATGGGTAACAAAAAAAAGGTAGCAACAAGGATTTTAGCATTATCACCTGGAAAGATCATAGATTTACCAGACTTTGAAAGCATTCAAACAAAGTATGATGTTGATATTTTTCATCACTTAAAAATTGGTGATACTATTTCGATGTATCATGATAATTTAGATGGCTGTGGGTATGTTTTAGCAGTATCCGATGATGTTGATGAAGCCAATCAACGTGTAGAACATGTTAAAAATCTTATTGATACTCTTATAGTAAGAGCCTAACCGTATTTTACAGAGTGATAATCTGATAACAAATGGAGATCGTATATGAAAAAAATCTTGTTTATAAGTAATATTACAAACCGAATAAGTAATTTTTCTATTCCGTCGATAGAAGCATCACAGCATATGGGATATGAATTTCATATGGCTGCAAATCTTTCTGGCTTCTCAGATGAAAATAAAGAGTATGATGTTAAATTACATCATATTGATCTTGTAAGAAATCCTTTCAGTCTTGCAAATATAAGAGCATATAAACAAATACTCAAATTAGTGGATGAAGAACAATTTGATGCTATTCATTGTAATACACCAATTGGTGGGGTCTTTGGACGGTTTTCTGGTCGCAAAAAAAAGATAAGAAAAGTAATTTATACAGCACATGGATTTCATTTCTATAAAGGGGCACCCCTTAAAAATAGAGTTTTCTTTAAATTAGCTGAATTATGGATGGCTCATTATACAGATGCCATTTTAACGATAAATCAAGAGGATTTTACTGCGGCTCAGAAATTCAGGTTAAAAAGTGGTGGACAGGTATATTATTTGCCTGGCGTTGGAATCGATGTTAAGAAATTTAGACCGGTATATATTGATGTGAAAGAGTATAGAGATTCTTTTTCGTTAACTGAAAAAAGTATTGTTCTAATTGCTGTTGGCGACTTGATCAAAAGAAAGAATTATGATGATTCAATTAAAGCCATTGGTCTAAGTAACAATCCAGATCTCCATTTATTGATCTGTGGTGTCGGACCCGAACTCAATCATTTAAAAGCTTTAACAAAAAATCTGGAACTTGAAAATCAGATTCATTTTCTTGGATTCAGAACCGATATTGTAGAACTCCTGAGTTTTTCCGATCTATTTATTCTGTCCTCATTACAAGAAGGATTGCCTCGGGTGTTAATGGAAGCTATGGCCTCAGGATTGCCTTGTATAGTAAGTAAAATAAGAGGCAACACAGACTTAATTGAAGACGGTATAGGTGGTTATACGGTAAAACCAAATGATGTAATGGGGTATAGTAACGCTATTAATCATTTAACATCACATAAGAAATTACGACATGAAATGAGTGAAATAAATTTAGAAGCAAGTAAAAAACTTGATGTTATAAATATTAAATCAAAAATGGCAGAAATCTATTTTGAAGTGTTAACCAAGTGATCTGGTTGCTGTAATACATAACCTTGTATAATATGATTCTTTAATCCATTTAAACTGTGTATAGGAGGGATAATTTGAGATTTTTATTAAAGAAAAGTCAACGAATGGTAAACTTCTATCACAAGATAATAGACTATTATCATCAGTTCTTTTATACCGATACATCTTTTGTGAAAAAACAATTCAAAAAAGAACTAGATCGTCGGTTGGATTTAAGTAAACCTGTTACTTTTGATGAGAAACTCCAATGGTTAAAACTGAATTGGAGAGATCCGTTAGGTACTTTATGTGTTGATAAATATACTGTTAGAACATATGTTGCTGAGAAGGCTGACAAGAAATACTTAAATGAATTATTAGGGATTTATGAACATGTTAGTGAGATAGATTTAAATACTTTACCCAATAAATTTGTTCTAAAAGGCACACATGGCTCTGGTTATAATATTATTTGTCATAATAAAGATAAACCAAATTGGAAAAATGAGTTCAAGAAAATGGACGGATGGTTACATCGAAACTACTATTGGCAATCAAGAGAGTGGTTTTATAAAGAGGTAAAACCAAGAATTATATGTGAGGCGTTTCTAACAAATGATATTGGATCCAGGGATCTGATTGATTATAAGTTTTATTGTTTTAATGGTGTACCAAAGTATTGCCAAGTTATAAAAGATAGAAGTGATAATGAAACAATAGATTTTTATGATATCAATTGGAATCTTACATCTTGTAGAAGACTGACGAAGTCTAAACAGTATCCCAATTCAAGTGGTATTGATAAGCCTTTAAATTATGAGGAAATGTTAGAGTTGGTTGTGAAATTATCTGGAACTTTTCCTTTTGTTAGAGTTGATTTATACAATATTGACGGACGAATCATTTTTGGTGAACTTACTTTTTATCCGCTGAGTGGATTAGGAAAGTTTTATCCTGAAGAATGGAATAAAGTATTAGGTGACCTACTGGTTTTACCTAGGAAATGATAAAAAAAATTTAATTATAAAATAGATTTACTACACTAGTGATTTATGGCTCTATCTGATATTACTGATGGGAGAATGAAAATGAAAGAGAAAATATTGGTTACAGGTGCTGCTGGATTTATTGGGTTTCATGTTTCAAAGAAATTGTTGGATAACAATTACAATGTAGTTGGGCTTGATAATCTAAACGACTATTACTCTGTTGAGTTAAAAAATTCAAGAGTAGAGATACTGAATAAGTATCCTGACTTCAAATTTCAAAAAATAGATTTAAAAGATAAACATGATCTTGAGAAATTATTTGATATGAACAGTTTCCAATATGTAATTCATTTAGGGGCTCAGGCTGGCGTAAGATATTCAATTGAAAATCCAGATGTTTATATTGAATCAAATATTGTAGGATTTCTTCATATTTTAGAACTCTCCAAATCTTATAAAGTTAAACATTTAATATATGCATCCTCAAGTTCCGTTTATGGAGGTAATACAAAAATACCTTTTTCCGTAGAAGATCGAGTGGATAATCCCGTGAGTTTATATGCTGCAACCAAAAAATCCAATGAATTAATGGCTTATTCATACAGTCACCTGTTTAGGTTGCCAACAACAGGCGTAAGGTTTTTCACCGTATACGGACCTTATGGAAGACCTGACATGGCTTATTTTAAGTTTACAAAAAATATTTTAGAAGGCAAAAATATTGATGTTTATAATTACGGTAAAATGGCGAGGGATTTTACCTATATTGACGATATTGTTGAAGGTATATTTAGATTATTAAAAAAACCATCAGATGAAGAAGTGCCTTATAATCTTTTTAATATTGGATGTGGTAATCCTGTTGAGCTCATGGACTTTATTAAAATAATAGAAGATAAACTAAATAAAAAAGCTAAAATTAATTTTATGGATATGCAGCCTGGAGATGTTGTTACAACTTATGCTGATATCAGTAAATTAAGATCATATATAGATTATAATCCTGAAACTACTTTTGAAAAGGGGATAGAGGTATTTCTTAAGTGGTATAAATCATTTTACTTATAGGAGGTTTTATGAATATCACAGTTGTTGGAATCGGTTATGTTGGATTGGCTAATGCGATTTTATTATCTCAAAAACATAACATACTTATGCTTGATATTGTTAAGGAAAAGGTTGATATGATTAATAATCGTATCTCGCCAATCGAAGATAAATTGATTATTGAGTATTTGCAGGATAAATCACTTTCTATTAGTGCTACAATTGATAGTAAAGAGGCATTTAGTCAAGCAGAGTATATTATTATTGCGACACCAACAGATTATGACCCTGCGACTAACTATTTTAAAACCGATTCTGTTGATCTAGTAATTGAATCTGCTTTAGAGATAAATCCTGAGGTGTGTATTATAATAAAATCAACCATACCAGTGGGGTATACTCATGCTGCAAAAGAAAGATACTCAACACAAGATATTATATTTTCCCCAGAATTTTTAAGGGAAGGACATGCCTTAGAAGATATACTTTATCCTTCGAGAATAATTTTAGGTGATGATTCAGAAAAAGCAAGAAAAATTACAAAAGAGTTGGTCGGTTGTGCTTTAAAAAAGGAGATACATGTTGTTTATACGAATTCCTATGAAGCTGAGTGTATCAAGTTGTTTTCCAATACTTATCTTGCGATGCGGGTCGCTTTTTTCAATGAACTTGATACTTATGCAGAATTTCGGGGTTTAGACAGTCATAATGTTATAGAAGGTGTTTGTTTGGATCCAAGGATAGGTGATTATTATAATAATCCTTCTTTTGGATATGGCGGTTATTGTTTGCCCAAAGATACCAAACAATTACTAGCTAATTATGATCAGGTGCCGAATAGTATTATTTCAGCCATAGTGGATGCTAATAGGATGAGAAAAGATTTTATTGCTGATCAGATAATAATGAAAGAGCCAAAAGTCGTGGGTATTTATCGGTTGGCGATGAAGAATGGTTCTGATAACTTTAGATTTTCTTCGGTTCAAGGCATTATGAAACGTATTAAAGCCAAAGGCATAAAAGTAATTGTATTTGAACCGTTATTAAAAGAAGAACACTTTTATAATTCCAAAGTGATAAGTGATTTGAAAGAATTTAAACAACAATCGGATATTATTGTAGCGAATAGATTTTCCAAAGATTTAATTGATGTAGAAGAGAAAGTATATACTCGAGATATCTATCATAGAGATTGAGGTGGGTGGAGTGCTAATGAAAAATAAAAAAATACTCGTATTGTTAGCACTTGTCATTGTTAGTTTGCTTCTTTTTCTAGTATATTTTGTGTTTGCTAATCGAAAGCCAGTAGAAGAAATATATGATATGACGATAGAAGAGAGTTTACTTGCTGTAAATTTTACTTTGAAACGTGATGAAAAATACAATGGAGAAGGTGCGTTTGATCTACAGGAAGAATACTCTGATCAAGGTGTTGTTGATTTGTTTTATAATGCAGGGGTCAATAAGAAAGTGATTTTAGTGATTGCTTTAGGCAGGAAAAAGTATACTTATGATATCAAAGATGATTCAAAATATATTTACTTCCCACTTCAATTAGGCAGTGGAAAATATGTTATTGAAATATTTGAGAATGTAAAAGATGAAAAGTATAAAAAAGTGTATTCTAAAGAAATAAATGTTCTCGTACAAGATTCTAGACTTGTTTACTTGAATACGATTCAGATTGTTGATTGGGATATGGACACAAGTGTTGTAGAGATGGCTGATAATTTAATTCGGGATGAAAAAATTCGTAGGTATCAAGAAAGCAATAATGAGGAGTTTAAAGAATCGGATTTAGACGAGATAGTTTTAACAGATATAGAGAAGATTGAAGTTGTTTATCTATATGTTGTTAAGAACATTAGATATGATTATTTTAAATTGGATGGTTTACAAAGTGATTATATACCAGATATTGAAGATGTGTTCAATGAAAAAGAAGGTATCTGTTATGACTACTCCGCAATTTTAGCATCCATGTTAAGAAGTTTAAATATTCCCACTAAGTTAGTAAAAGGGTATACAACAAAGACGGATGTTTATCATGCTTGGAATGAGGTTTATGTTGAAGATGAGAACCGCTGGATAATTGTAGATACCACTTATGACTCCTATTTATTTGAAAGAAGTAAAGCATTCGAATTGGAAAAAGATGAAAAAGACTACACAAATGCTTATGAATATTGATTATAAAGATAGTGATTATTAGGTTCGTTTTGGAGGCCTTATGAAAAATACTTATAAGGAAATTGATGTTATTAAGATGATTAAAAGTTTATTTAGACTCTGGTGGTTAATACTGTTATTTGGTATATCTGGCAGTGCTATTTCTTATTATTATTCTTCTAATATTGCAGACCCAATATATGTAAGCAATACGGTTGTGTTTATAGGAAAAGATCCGAACTCAATTGCTGAATTTAACTATGTAAATTTAGAAATTGGAGCATTGTTAATAAGTGATTATAGAGAATTAATCAACACTCGACAAGTGATTAAAGAGGTAATTGGGATATTGGATTTAGAGATGTCCTCGAAGGAGTTTAGAGATAGTGTTAAAGTTAATTCGATGGATGGCACTAGATTTATGAATATAGTTGTTACACATGAGGATCCTGAAACTGCTGCAGCAATATCAAATGAAGTTTCTGATGTGTTGGTTTCTAAAGCTGTTGAAGTTATTGGTACTAAGAATATCCAAATTATTGATAGGGCGGTGGTTAATAAAGATCCAGTCAAACCTATTGTAATTATAGATACACTTGTTGGTGGTCTTTTAGGTGGTATGATTATTATTTACATTATATTTATAAAATATTCTTTGGATAATAAAATTAGATCTAGCGAAATGGTAATAGATATTACAGGAAGTGCTGTTTTAGGTATAACAGCTTTTAGTAAGAAGAAATCAACCACCATCATCAACGACAGTCGGAAGTCAAAGTTAGATGAACAATATAATTTTATTATGTACAATATGCATAAGTTTTATTCAAATGATCAAAACAAGGTACTATTAATAACTAGTCCTAAAAGGCATGTTGGTAAATTTGATGTAATTTCTAATTTGGCATTATCTTTTGCAAAGAGTGGCAAAAAGATACTCCTTATAGATGGAGATTTTAAAAATCCTATCGATCAAAGATTTTTTGATCTTAGTTGTAAAATTGGTCTTTCTGATATTTTGAAGGGAAGGCGTGACCTGTTTGACGTGATACAAAAAACACCTGTAAACAAAAATTTGAATGTTATAACATCTGGATATAAGTTGTTGAATTCAACCAACGCGTTTGAAAAGGAATTAATGAACTCCATTATAATACAAGCAAGGCTTAAGTATGATGTGGTAATAATAAACTCTCCACCAGTACTTTTATATCCTGATGCGTTAGTATTATCTAAGTTATCTGATGGTATCGTAAATATTGCTGCTTATGGCAAAACCAAAGAAGATGATCTTGATGAGACGTTTAATAGATTAAAAAATACTCACACAAATATAGTTGGGACAATCATATCAGGTGTTAAGAAACATCATGGCTATAACTAACAACAACTTAAATTGAAGGGGTCTATATGAATAAGAAATCAAAAGTAAAAATAGGCTTGCTTGTCTCTACATTAAGTTCAGGTGGAGCAGAACGTGTTGTTTCTAGATTGACATATATATTATCAGAGGAATTTGACGTGACGGTCATTGTATTTGAGAAAACGGATAATATGTATACAATTGATGTTCCCCTTATTGATATGGACATTAAAACATCGAACTCGATTATAGTCAAAGTAGTTCATTTAGTAAAAAGAGCGATTCGGTTATCAAAAATAAAAAGAGAATTAGAATTAGATGTCGTTATCAGTTATTTGAAAGGTTCTAATTATGTAAATATATTATCCAAAACAGCAAAGTGTAAAGTTGGGATATCTGTGAGAAATTACTCTTTACTAGAAAAATACAACTCTAGATTATCTCAGATTCAGGATCTCTTTTCGAAATTAATTTATAGGAAGTCAGATTTTATTATTTCTGTATCAGACGCATTAAGTATTTCTTTAGTCAAGAATTATAATTTAGATGAAAATAAGGTGCACAGAGTATACAATCCATATGATGTAAATGAAATCCAACAACTTGGAACTGAAGAAATTGAACCGAAGTACAATGATTTTTTTGAAGGTGAGACTCTCATTACTGTTGGTCGTCATGAACATCAAAAAGGGTACTGGCATTTAATAAAGGCGTTTTCGATTGCTAAAAGAAAAAGACCAAATTTAAAACTTGTCATGATTGGAGAGGGTACTGCAACTACAAAATACATAGACCTTATATCAAAACTGGGTTTGGTAAATGATGTGCTCTTGATTAAACGGTGTAGTAATCCATATAAATATATTGCGAAAAGCAACTTATATATTTTAACTTCTATTTTTGAAGGATTTCCAAATGCAATGGTAGAAGCTATGGCTTGTGGTTGTCCTGTCGTAGCAGCAGATTGCAAGTCTGGACCAAGAGAAATTCTTTATAGAACTCCTAATTTAGAAGATGTAACTGAAGAATTGGAAAAAGCGGATTTTGGTTTATTAACATTGGCTCATAGTGATATTGAAAATTTCTCGGAAGAAATTCTTGAACCATCAGACTTTGTTCTTGCAAAGGGTATTGAGTTATTGATGTCAGACAAGAAACTTTACGCGAATTATTCTGACTCAGGTAGAAAAAGAGCTTTTGAGTTTAGTTATAATGTTGCAAAAGAAAAATACAAAAGTATTATAGAATCATATGTTTCATCATAACGAGTTACAACATTTTATGTTTTAAGAAAGGAGTATAGTGCATTTTAGAATGCATCTAATAGGAATGATATGATATTAAATAAAAACAAATATACTTTAAGTCAGTTTATTATGCATTTGTTCTTTATTTATATGATTACATTTCATTTGTTCTCATATAGAAGTGAAACAACAATAGTTTCCAACAGTGTTATGTTGTTATTGTTGATGAGCCTTTTTTTGTATTTTCTAAGACATAGACAATTTATACTAAGTTGGAGGTTGTTCTTTGTATTATCGTGGAATTTATTGGTTATAGCTGGTTATTTTTGGTCGCCTTTGCAAACTTCAACTCTCATTAAATGGTTTACAGTTTTTAAATTGAGTTTGGTATTGTTGTTATTTAGTCATTATCTGGATACTAATAAGAAGATAGAACAAGCATTGAGATGTATGTTATATTCATATATTGTGCTTGCAGCATATATGGTTTATGTATATGGCTTTTCTATTTTTTCAACAGGTGTGATTGATACAAGATACGGTTCTGAAATAAGTCAAATAAATGTATTAGGCATGTCGTTGGCATATGGGGCAGTTTTAAGTTTTTATTATTTTTATATTCATAAAAAAAAGTATATGCTTTTTTTAGTTATTGCATTTCCTGTTTTGAGTTCTTTTACCGGAAGTAGAAAAGCAATTATTATCATTGTGCTTGGTGTTATTGGTTTATTGTTACAGGATGTAAAAAGAGATAAGAAAAAACTGATTATTTATATTTCCATTGTTATATTGATAGCTGCTATTTTTAGTTCCTTATCCTATTTTGATTTGGTTTTCAGTAGATTTGAAGGATTACTATCTATTGTTACAGGAGAGTCGAGTCTAGATTATTCTTCTGCGAAGAGATTAGATATGATCAAAAAAGGAATGGAGTTCTTCTGGGAAAGTCCAATAATAGGTAACGGATTTGATTCCTACAGATTCTATTGGTCAGCATATACTCAAAAAGATACATATTCTCACATTAATTATGTTGAATTACTTGTTAGTGGAGGAATCTTAGCGATAATTATATTTTATGGGAATTATATTTATTTGATTTTTAAAATGCAAAAGAAAAAAAGTGAAATTTCAAAACTCTTAATGATACTTCTTATGCTAACTCTAATTATAGATATATTTGTTGTTTCATATGTTTCAAAGAATACATATATTATGATTGCGATATACTATGCTTATATCTATAACTATGAGATTAAAAAGTAATAGATACTAGAAAAAAAACGAGTTGCATGGTATAATTAAGGATACAATATAAATAAATTTCAACAACAATTGTTTGGAGGTGCAACATGCTTAAAAAACTAATGATTGTTCTAGTACTTTTAATTGCAGTAATTTTCGTTGTAAACGTCGTTTTTGATAATATAGTCTTTACGACATTTAAGAATCGAGTTGTTCCGTTAGATTCATTTACAGGTTATCCATTGGCCAGTAAATATGGTTTGAAGAAAAACTCAAAAGGTAAAGCCAACTTTAATTCTGACTTATTTACAGCTGCAATTAAAGAATTTGGAGGTCTTATAATTGATGGAAAATATTATCTGGATAGACCATCCAAATTATCAATAAGTGAAGTTGGAATTGTTGGAGATGCAGAATTTGGATCTCAATTAATTTTTGATTTAGATTCCTCGAAGGTTTTGTTTAATTCATCAGTTTTAGAAGAACTATATATTTCTGATGTAAGCATTGTAAACAATGGTGATAGTCCTTTATTAATTGCATATCAGAGTGGAGATATTAATGTTACTGTTGAAAACGTAACAATCAAGAATAGTTCTTTTGAAGGAAACATTTCGGCTTATAGAGTTGGTGGAGATGGAAATGTAGATCCTAACTCATCTGATGTTGCCATTAAAAATTTTGTTCTTCAGAATAATGTCATAAGAGATACAGTTTATTCTTTTATAAAATTGGAAGATATTCCATATGACAATGTTCTTATTCAAGACAATGAGATTACTAATTTCAAATATGTTTTTGCGAATTTGGCATTGGCTAATAGTAATGATTATAATGATGAACTATTTAGCTTAAGGAAATCTTTAATTGTAAAAAATAATGTTGTTACAAGTGACGATGATTGGTGGGCTGACTCTCAAAGTGACAGTTACTATACTTTCATATTAGCTGAAGGGGATAAAGTAGAATACGTTGACAATCATGTAGAAGGATTAAAGACATTAGAAAGTACTTGGCTTTATGATGCTTATTTAAGTTGTAATGAAGTTATCTACACAGGAAATGTTTCGAAAAACAATGTTTGTCTTAATCCTGATAAAGAAACCTCGGCGTTCATAAAATCTAAAAGCAGTAGTGTTCCAGCTAAGAGGACATATTCTAATAATACATTTATCATAGAAGAAGCATTTGCATCAAAATTTGGTGCTAGTTCTGATAGCTTATATGTTGACTTTTATAGTTTAGAAACTGAGGCTGAGTACTATGAAATATCAAATAATACATTTGAAGGTTATGAAATTAGATTTCCTTCTTCTAGTAGACATATAAAAGACTTTATATTTAATAACAATACAATTAATACAAAAAAAGCAAGTGGTTCAATAATCAATGTAAGAGTGAGTGATGATTATGATTTAGGTATAATAGAATTTACTTCAAACGAGATTAATATAGAAGAAAGAGCAGGCGAAGGTTTATCAGATGAAGATGTGACCATGTTGTTGTTCAGAATTTATAATGAATCGACCTTACCAAAAGAAGAAAAAATCAATTTAACTCAGTATAATAACAATACTATTTCTGGACCATTTGATTTTATATTTTACGGTGCAAGAGATGAATTTTTTGAAATTAATATGGATGGAGATTCTGGTACTTTTATGATAGATGAATCTCAAGAAGATATTACAATTATGTTGGATAGATTAGACAATAATTACTTTCTTACTTCTGACTACAATCGATTTGAACAATCATCTTCAGATGATATTAATGGTTTGATAGAATAGTTAAGGGATAAAAATTAAACGTAGCTGAATTAATACAACACATCTGCTAAATAATATGGAATGACACCTATGTATAGGTGTCATTTTTGATGGTTAAATTGTAATGGTAATTTCCGATTCATACAGTTATGGGAGATGATTCTATTTATATAAATTAAGTATACATTTGTTATTAACTGATGTTATGGGGTATAAATACTAAAACTACTAGTTATGCTAATTTAGAAAAGTCATCAGTCCTCAAAAAAAATTGGAAGGCGGTTTGAGGTTTGAATAGATCATTTAATAAGAAAAAGATTTTAGTAATAGGAGCAGGTCCGTTGCAAGTCCAAACAATTAAACTGATTAATAAAATGGGATTTTACAGCTTATGTGTAGATGGCAATAAGAATGCACCTGGATTTAAATTGGCTGATGATTATCGTCATATAGATGTTTTGGATAAGGAAAAATGTTTGGAGTACGCTTTGGAAATGCATATTGATGCTGTTACAACAACTTCTGCTACCATAACTTTACCCGCAGTCGGATACATTGCTAAACAAATGAACTTGGTTGGTATCTCAGCTGATGTAACAGATACTCTCTGGAATAAATTCAAAATAAAAAATAAAATGTTTGCCTGCGGATTAAATACTTATGGTTTTTTTTCTGATATTTCTTCACCTGAAATATTGAGTAGCATTAGAGAGCAGATTCCATATCCATCAATTATCAAACCGAATGATGGTTCAGGGAGCAAGGGTGTAATTGTGGTTAAAGACGAATCTGAATTAGAGGATGCAATAGCTTACTCTTTAAGTAAATCACGGTTCTATGAAATCTATATCGAGGAGTTTATTGAAGGAAGAGAAGTTGGTGTTGAAAGTTTTGTCTGTAATGGTGATATATATATATTTGGTATTCTTGATAAAAGTTTTAAGGTTGATGAGGATGGTGATATTGAATATGGTCACTCATTGCCAGCTCAATTAGATTTAAGAGAACAGAATAGGATTGAGTCTGAAGTAAAAAAAGCAATAAACTGCCTTGGTATTGATTTTGGAAGTGTTAATATGGATATTATTTTATCAGATGAAGGAATTCCATACATAATAGATTTAGGTGCAAGAGTAGGATTATGTAATATTGCAGAAAAACTTATTCCTTATTCTACGGGTGTTAATATCTTTGAGAACACTTTAAAAGCGGCTTTAGGAGAAGAATATAATTTTGAGATAAAATCAAGAACTCCCATTGCATCGAGGTTGTTGATCTTAAAATCTGGCATTGTAAAATCAATTGGTGATTATTCTTTTTTATATAATTATCCCAATGTAATAGAAATCGTACTTAACATAAAAATTGGAGACATTCTACTTGGATATTCTAAAAGTTCGAGCGAATTTATTTCTGAATTTTCCAAAAAATCAAACGTGTGTGGATGGATTATAACAAGTGGTGATACTATTGAAAGCGCTATTGAAACTTCTAATATTATTAGAAAAGAAATATATAAGTTGATAACGATTGAGTGAGGAGTGTTTTGATACGATTCGGACTGTTTAGTTTCTTATTTGATATATTGAGCTAGGAGGTGAGTGTGAAAGTTTGGGATAGATATATTTTGACCCATAAAAATGTATGTAATCATAACTTATCACAGATAATATGTATAGAAAATTTATGAAAAGAGTAATGGATCTTATAATATGTTTTTTAGCATTTCCTCTGTTTATTTTAATTTTTTTGGTAGTAGGGATCCTAATTAAGTTAGAGGATGGTGGACCAATCCTATATAAATCGGAACGAATTGGGAAAAAATTTAAAATATTTAATATGTATAAATTTAGAACAATGAGAGTAAATGCGCCTAAGATATTAAATGATGATGGGAGTACTTATAATGCTGAAAATGATGAAAGGGTAACAAAACTAGGCAAAATACTTAGAGAAACAAGCATTGATGAAACCGCGCAAATTATAAATGTAATATTCGGTCAAATGAGTGTTGTTGGTCCAAGGGCAAGCTTATCCGGTGCTGTAGGAACATTTAAAAATGATGAAATGGATAAAATGAGTGTTCGCCCTGGTGTTACCGGTTTAACACAAGCGTATTATAGAAACAGTTTAACCTCAAGAGAAAAAAGAGTTAAAGATGCTAACTATGCAAAATCAATCACTTTCATAGGCGATTTTAAAATAATGGGTAAGACATTTTTTACAATATTAAAAAGAGATGCTATCTATACCAATTCAATAAAAAAAGATGAGAAATGAAAATCATCAATTTGGTCTAATCATTAATTGGTTGTTATTGAAAAGACATTTTAACTTAGGTAATGTAGATTTGATGAACTCTGATAGGGTATAAAGGGAAATATATTTTTGCTGATTAACCAAGTTAATAAGAGGAGATAGTAATGAGTCAAGAAAATAAAGAAGTAACAGCGGTTGGTATAATAAAACAAATCTATCATAAGGGTTGGATTATAATTCTGATGACTTTAATATTGAGTATCTCTGCTTATCTGATTACAACATATAAGGTTCCCAATCTGTATTCTTCAGAGGCGACGATATTTATTGGAAAAGAGTCTGGTGCTCTTGCGGAATTTAATTTTTTAGATTTACAAATTGGTTCCCAATTAATTGAAGATTATAAAGAACTCATTAAAACAAAGACTCTAAGAGAAGAAGTTGTTAAACAAGTGGATCCCAATATAGATATTGAGATTTTATTAAAACGTATAGATGTTAAAACCGTTGAAGATTCTAGATTCATGGTTATTTCAGCAATTGACAGAGATCCTTATGTAGCAACTAGATTGACTAATACTATTGCAAAGGTTCTTATTGTTAAAGCGGAAGATATTATTGGTGCCAAAAATATTCAAATAGTAGATAATGCAGTACCAAATTTCGAGCCAGTTAGTCCAAATAGAATTACAATAACTCTTATTTTCTCAATTTTAGGTATTATGCTGGGCATAATAATTACTGTGATTATTATCCTGTTTGATACTAAGATAAACAGTCAAAGTGATATAGAAGAGTTGGTGAATGTTCCTATCTTAGGTCAGTTACAATCTGTAAAAAATAGTAATCCACATGATGAAATGGTTATGATATATCAAAAAAATACTTTTGATTCAGAATTGTATAAATTAATAAGGACGAATTTAGATTTCATGAGTGTTGATAAGAAGTTTAGAACCTTAATGGTTACAAGTTCTCAAGCTTCAGAGGGAAAATCTACAACAATAGCTAACATAGCGGTAGCTTTTGCGCAAATTGGTAGAAATGTACTTCTAATAGACGCAGACTTAAGAAAGCCAAGAGTGAACAAGTTATTCAACGTATCAAATGCCTTTGGATTGGTAAATCAAGTCGTGGGTAAAGTAGATTTAAGTAGGGTCATTAAAGTATCATCAGTTAATAATTTATATGTATTGCCTTCAGGTCCAAAACCACCTAATCCTAATGAAATTTTGATGTCAAATCAAATAGAATCATTAATTGATAAAGCCGTATCTGCTTTTGATATTGTTTTAATTGATTCACCACCACTGCTATCTGTTGCGGATTCATTGACTTTGGCTAGATGTGTTGATGGCATTGTACTTGTAGCAGCAAGTAAAGTTACTAAAAAAGAAGACTTAGTAAAGAGTGTTAGAAGTATCGAAAAAATAAACAAACCAATAGTTGGAGTAGTCTTAACTAAGGTGAAAATGAAGAATAAAAAGTATTATTACAGTTAGATACTCTATAATAATTTGAGATAACATATAGTTTAAAAGAATAATTTTTCTGTAAAGGTGATTGATTAATAAGCTAAAGTCGCGATATAGCTCCAAATAAGGCTAAATAGGCAAAGGATGTAGTCAGATTCTAACTATTTGGATAAAATTAAAGTAAGCAATCTAGTTATTTAATTCATACGAAGTTATGTTGTTTATATAATTTTTTTCCGGTATCTTACAGGAATAAGATTCTGTTTCTCTAAATCGGCAAAACAAGAATTAATAGGTTTTATTATACTAAAATCTTGATTCATAGGAGGTGTGTTTTATCAAACAAATCTCAGTAGCAATTATTATTGTATTGATCTTGTGTATCATTGGAATACTTTACTTTAGTTTTAGAAATTCCTATTTTGATTATATCGTAGAAATTCAAGATACCAAAGATGAAGCAATTAATAGTGAAAATGTATATAAGCAAAATAATAGTTCTTATTCAGTAGAAGATAATAATCCTAATTCAGGAGAAGATAATAATTCGTCTTTAACAGAAGACATTGTTGAAGAGATAAATGTTGATGCAACAAATTCATACAAAATCATAATTTTGGGATTGGATACTCGAGCAGATGATTACAAAGGTCGATCAGACTTAATGATTTTAATGGACTTGAATCATATAACTCAAGAGGTTAAATTGATTTCTTTTATGAGAGACTTAAGGGTTTCGATAGAAGGACATGGCCAAACAAAACTGGGACATGCATATGCTTATGGAAAAGAGCGTCTTGTAATAAAGACGTATTATGAGAACTTTGCATTGGAGATAGATGAACATATAACTCTGAACTTTGATTCGTTGAAAGAAATCATAGATGCCATCGATGGCGTTACTATATCGGTTAATGATAAAGAAGCTGACAATATTAGTGGTGTTGATGGTGCTGGTGAATATCTAATGAATGGTAAACAAGTGCTTTCATATGTTCGTATACGAAATACAGGAAATGGAGATTTCGAAAGAACAGAAAGGCAAAGAGATGTTTTGGAAAAGATAATGAGTAAATTAAGTACGTTAACAAACGAGGAATTGTTGATAACCATAAATGAAGTATATCCATTATTGAACACCAGCATTGATATTGATGAGATATATGATCAAATCTATGCCTTTAGGGAAGTTGATGATCATTATGAAGTTACAACAAAACGTGTTCCTAGTGGTACAAACTTTAAAGAAAAAATGATTGATGGTATTTACTATTTGGTCATCAATGATATGGCAGTTTTGGTGAATGAACTGAAGTTGTTTTTACAAGGAGAGTAAATAAGTATTAGACAATGAAAATCATAGGAGTTGCTTATGAAATGGCATAGTAGAAAATTGACATTGGTATTGTTGGACATAGTTGTTATTATTACATCATTCTTTTTTGCTTTGACTTTAAAGTTTGATTTTCATATTCCGCTGAATCAAGTTGAGTTTTTTATGAGAAACATATTATTCTATATCATCATAAAAATCACAGTTCATAAACTTTTTTCTCTTTATAATAGCATTTGGTTATATGCTTCAATTGAAGAGATGATGAGAATTATTGCAACGGTATTGACTTCAAATTTGCTGGGTGTTTTTTACTTGGTTTATCAAGGGAGCATATTACCACTTTCTGTGT
>Ga0209272_10000871_pt1 | contig 21076 bp, 20 predicted proteins | sample tdDd002_FD_187125 | JGI IMG/M metagenome (GOLD analysis project Ga0209272, IMG submission 187125) | Marine sediment microbial communities from the Atlantic coast under amendment with organic carbon and nitrate - tdDd00.2 (SPAdes)... | ecosystem: Environmental > Aquatic > Marine > Coastal >... | reverse complement strand
CACAGAGCAAAAAATTATTGGCTAGCAGTTTTTTTGCAATCATGGTTGAATCTGGCAAACGTCCGCTACGAATCGCAACATCAATATTTTCTTCAACTAAATCAACAACTCGCTCAGTTAATTCCAGTTCAACATCAATATCAGGGTACTGTTCAAAGAAACCGGGGATCAGGGGTAATATCACTGACTCACCAAACCCTACCGTCATGCTAACCCTCAGCTTTCCTTTAGGACGCTGCTGTAGATCATTGACCGCACGCTTGGCCTCATCAACCTCAGAAACTATCCGTTGCGAATAAGCATAGTAACGCTGACCCGCTTCAGTGAGCCCTAGGTTACGAGTCGTACGGTTTAGCAACCTCACCCCGAGATCTTTTTCGAGCGCCGCAATTTGCCGTGATATCGAGGATGGCTGCACATCAAAAACTCGACTGGCCTCAGAAATACTGCCTGTTTCCACTACACAGTTAAAATATTGCAATCGCGTAATCATCACATTCCTTAAGTCTCAAGCTTTAGCACAACACTAATTCAGCGTTGTCTAAAAAGCAAAAGTATCTTGCCATTCGCTATCTTGATGCTAGTAGAGCAATAATTATAATGGCGGCATATTCACACAAGCATTACAGAGAAACCTACAATGAAAGCAATGATCATTAATTCACTCGGAAACAGCGACGTATTTCAACTTGTTGAGCGAGAAAAGCCACAAGTCAAGACTGGACACATGATTGTTGCGGTTAAGGCAACTAGCGTGAACCCACTCGACACAATGCTTCGATCGGCCGAAACGCCGTGGTCAGCAAATTTACCGGAAATCCTTCATGGAGATGTGGCTGGTATCGTCACCAGTGTTGGTGACGGCGTAACAAAATTCAACGTAGGAGATGAGGTCTATGGCTGTGCGGGCGGAATTGCGGGGACAGACGGTGCCCTTGCGGAGTTCATGCTGGTCGATGCAGACTTGATGGCATTAAAACCCAAATCCCTCAGCATGCGTGAAGCCGCAGCACTTCCACTGGTGTCGATTACTGCCTGGGAAGCGTTAGTCGATAAATTAAAAGTACAGCCTAATCATAATGTATTGATCCATGGCGCAACTGGCGGTGTCGGTCATATTGCCGTTCAGCTTGCCAAGCACCTTGGCGCAAGTGTCACGGCCACAACACTTCCCCACAACCTAGAAACGGCATTAACACTCGGTGCCGACAACTTGGTAAATGCCGCCGAACAAGACGTTCAGAGCTATGTCAATCAGTACACTGAGGGCTATGGATTTGATGCTATTTTCGACACGATTGCTGGTGATAATATTCAACGTAGCTTTGAAGCAGCACGCTTTAATGGCTCAGTTGCAACCACCTTACCAATCAATGATGTATTGCAGGTCGCTCTCAAAAGCCTGAGTTTTCACAGCGTGCTGATGCTAATTCCGCTGGTACACGGACTAAATCGCTGTAAACACGGAGAGATCCTGACTCAAATTGCCATTCTAGTCGACAGTGGAAAGATCACGCCTCTAATCGATGAATCCTGCTTTTCTATTTGGGAAGTATCGCAAGCACATCAACACCTCGAGTCAGGCCAGGCTGTAGGTAAGGTAGTATTAAGCGCATAATTGTTAATTTTATAACAAGGTGACATCCTGCCACCTTGTTTAGAGAAACTATCCACCGCTAATATTCGCAAACAGTTATTCCTTCCATATAACACTAAGTGTCTCAAAGGTAATACAGCTCTTTTTACTTCGGCTCCCCTAAACTAAGTCTAAATAACACAACTGAGCTGAGTAAATGGAAGACAAGTTACTGATCGCGGATACTAAAGATATTTTGGATGCCTTCGTTGATAACGGATTACATAAAGAGTTCGCGATTTATTGCCAATTTCCACATAGCCATAAAGTAATTTACGATATCCGGATCAGAGAAGTACGATCCATTGAGTTTAACGATGGTTTCAGGTTACAGAGAAAATAGATCAGCTCACTTCTTTAGGTCGTTCCCCTTCAGACACAAACTGGCTTTTCGTTCTGTTTGCATAAGCAACTAGCGATAACATGACTGGCACTTCAACAAGTACCCCGACAACTGTCGCCAACGCCGCTCCTGAGTGAATTCCAAACAAACTAATAGCAACCGCAACCGCCAGTTCGAAAAAGTTAGATGCACCTATCATGCTTCCCGGTGCTGCAACACAATGTGGCTGTTTCCACTTTTTCATCCAAACATACGTAACAGCGAAAATAAGGTAGGTTTGGATCAGCAGTGGAATCGCAATCAAAACAATATCGACAGGATTATCTAGAATAGTCTGCGCCTGAAAACCAAACAAAAGGATCACCGTACCAACAAGGCCCATAATCGAAAGCGGCTTCATAGTTGCTGACAGCTTATCAATTTTCGCTTTGTTGCGTACTAACTGGCGAGTAAGCGCACCTGCTATTAGAGGGATCACAACAAACAAGCTCACGGATAACAACAATGTATCCCAAGGCACTGTGACATCAGTTACACCCAGCAAGAAAGCTGCAATAGGAGCAAAAGCAACCACCATGATCAGATCATTAATTGCTACTTGCGCAACAGTATAGTTCGCATCCCCTTTCGTTAGCTGGCTCCAGACAAAAACCATGGCGGTACAAGGAGCAACCCCCAACAAGATCATACCGGCAATATACTCTTCACCCAGTGACGGCGAGATCCAGTCGCCAAAGACATAGCGCATAAACACCATCGCCAGCAGCGCCATTGTGAACGGCTTAATCAACCAGTTAACGGCAATCGTGATGATCAGCCCCTTGGGTCTACGATGAATATCGCGAACGGCTTTGAAGTCGACCTGCATCATCATCGGATAGATCATTAACCAGATAAGAACAGCTATCACCATATTGATCTGGGCGTACTGCAAGCCTCCCAGATAAGTAAATACCTCAGGAAACAAAGAACCACAAACCAAGCCTGTCACCATGCCCAGCCCGACCCATATACTTAGAAAACGTTCAAAAATTCCCATGGTTTTGCCCTGACAATAGTCAATCGTCGATTAACGATTGGTGTTTTTTGAAAAAAGGCCATCAAAAATGGCCTCAACTTTTATATACCCAACAAGATCACTACAGGTATGATAACAACCCTCGATACTCTTCCAGCTTTTCTTGGTTCACCGTAAAACAGGTTCTGGGCGGTTTTGGCTCCGCTATCACCAAACCAGCAGTCTTCAAAATGCGCAGATGCTCAGAAACTGTTGACTGGGCCAAACCTAGCTCGCCAACCAGATCACTATTAAGACAGCCCTGCTGTCTCGTCAGGATCCGTAGAATTCGAATTCTGGCGGGATGCGATAACGCTTTAGCTAAACTTGCCAAAGCTAGCTCTTTCGCTTCATCGATTTCAATATCATCTAATACAGTGATACAGGCCATTTACCACACCTTCGTTCATCGTCGAATAACGATGATAGGTAATACCTTGAGTTTCTGTCAACAAATTTCTACGAGAATCATACAAACAATTGGTAAAATCGGCTCTGCTATAGTTGATTATACTCAAGGTATCGTAGTGTTAACTAAGAGTGCTTCTGATGTTTTGTTTATCTCGTACTATCCTGATAGGCGCCGCTCTGGCTGGTTGTAGCGCTGATGTCGCCACCGATTATGATGCCCAAGTTAACTACTACCAGTTCAAAACCTACCAATTTGCATCTTCTCCAGGTAACAACATCATAAGCTTAGATTCCACCCGTGTAGAAAGTGCAATAACAACCCAACTAGATAACAAGGGACTTACTCCTGAAGTCAATGCGGCCGATCTCACCGTCAGGCACTACATCCAACAGCAATCTGACTTTCAATCTTACGGGACCAGCATCGGATTTGGTTACGGTTACCGTAATGTCGGCGTGGCCTACAGCAGTCCGTCTCGCTATCGCGAATACAAGTATGGCAAGCTTGTTGTCGAGCTGATCGATAATGACAACAACAAAATCGTCTGGCGTTCAATATCACAGCGCAAACTAACCGAAACGATGACACCTAAATCAAGAGAAGAATTTATTGATGAGCAAGTATTTGAGATGTTTAAAAACTACCCGCCTCAATAGACATTTATCCCTTTCATTTATCCTTAAAACAAAAGGCCTGATTGTCTATCAGGCCTTTAGAGTCATTGTCTATGCGTCCGCTAATTACTTCTGACGACGCTTACTTACATCACTTGCCAGCTGGCGAAGCACTTTCTCGGTATCAGACCAACCGATGCACGCATCAGTGATACTTTGACCGTACGTGGCAACTTTACCATCAACGATATCCTGTCGCCCTTCAACCAGATGGCTTTCAATCATCACCCCGAAAATCGCACCATTTCCTCCAGCAATTTGATCGCCGACATCTTCAGAAACCACAACCTGACGCTGGAACTGTTTCAGGCTATTCGCGTGACTGAAATCAATCATTACTTTCTGGCGAAGGCCTGCTTTTTCAAGCTGATCGGTAATACCGTTAACATGCTCTGCACTGTAATTCGGCTCTTTGCCACCACGAAGAATAATATGACAATCTTCATTACCTGCCGTAGACACAATCGCAGAGTGGCCATATTTGGTCACCGACAAGAAGTGGTGAGGCGCGCTTGATGAACCAATCGCGTCGGTTGCAATTTTAATGTTACCGTCAGTACCGTTTTTGAATCCAACCGGACATGACAAGCCAGATGCTAGTTCACGGTGAACCTGAGATTCGGTTGTACGCGCACCGATGGCCCCCCAGCTGATCAGATCGCCCATATACTGTGGAGTGATCATATCAAGGAATTCACCGGCTGTTGGAACCCCCATATCGGTCAGATCAAGCAGTAATTTACGTCCGATCCGCAGGCCATCGTTTAACTGAAAGCTCCCGTCCATATACGGGTCATTAATCAGGCCTTTCCAACCGACAGTTGTACGCGGTTTTTCAAAATACACACGCATTACAACTTCCAACTCACCCTTAAGCTCCTCACGAAGAGACTTAAGCTTCTTACCATATTCAAGGGCGGCTTCAGTATCATGGATCGAACAAGGACCGACGATGACAAGCAAACGGTCATCTTCATCATTTAAGATGTTGTGAATTGACTGACGTGACTGAAACACAGTTTCAGAGGCATTTTCAGTTGCTGGAAAACGTTCTAATACTGCAACTGGTGGTAAAAGTTCTTTGATCTCGCGAATGCGTACGTCATCTGTTTTATGCATGCTCATTACTTCCCGTATTACTATCACCTGTCAACATGTAAACCAAAATGTACAGAGATCGTTGACAGTAAATCTCACATCCCATTGACTTTAACTTATCGCCTTAAACGTTCATGTGCAAACGCTATTTGAAATTAAATTACACATTTTTGGCTCGACAGCGGCTGGTTAGCACAAATATGCTGCGAAATCTTCGTCATCCAACTTTTCATCAGTGAGCAGATCTCCTATTGATTTAAAAAAAAGCATGGCAGCAAAACTATCTATTTCACCTTTTGAACGCTACCCCTTTGAAAAAAGCGCTTAAAAGCAATAACATAAGAACAACAAATTAATGATTTTCGAGGTCGCTCCGGTGCCTGACAATACTGTCGTTTCATTTCGAAACGTCGATAAATGGTATGGTGAATTCCATGCCCTCAAGAATATAAACCTGACGATTCAACGTGGTGAACGTCTGGTGATCTGCGGTCCCTCTGGTTCAGGTAAATCCACATTAATCCGCTGTATCAACGGACTCGAAAAGTACAATTCAGGCCAGCTGCATGTTGCAGGACAACCTCTTAATAATAAGCATTTAAAAACCATTCGCGGCCAAGTAGGCATGGTTTTCCAGCATTTCAACCTTTTTTCGCATATGACCGTGCTTGACAACCTGACGCTCGCTCCCCGACGAACACTGAAAATGTCCAAAGCAGAAGCGGACAAACTGGCTCGTGAATACCTCGCTCGTGTCCATATCGGCCATCAGGCAGACAAGTACCCGGCACAGCTTTCAGGCGGACAGCAGCAACGTGTAGCCATTGCTCGTTCGCTGTGTATGAAGCCCGATATTTTACTGTTTGATGAACCGACTTCAGCCCTTGACCCTGAAATGATCAGAGAAGTACTTGATGTTATGAAAGAGCTTGCCAATGAGGGAATGACGATGGTGTGTGTCACTCATGAAATGGGCTTTGCAAGACAAGTGGCGGATCGGGTTGTGTTTATGGATGAGGGGGAGATTGTTGAAGTTGCTCCGCCCGCCCAGCTATTTGATACCCCTAGTCATACGCGCACACAACAATTCCTTGAACAAATACTGAGTTACTAATCCTTGATGTTGAAACGAAATCCCCCGACGGCACCATTAATCAACAGGTATAAGATCCTGAAGCCGGTTATTTCCGGCCTTCTTCAGGTAGCTCTTGTTAGCTTTGGTCTGTATTGGCTGCTTAACAGCGGCGCCGAGGCAATGAACTATCAATGGCAGTGGTACCGCATTCCCCAGTATTTATGGTTTGTTGAGGATGGTGAGTGGTTTCCTGCGGAGCTGCTTGAAGGCTTGCTCGTGACACTACAAATCTCAGCAGTCGGCCTCATATGCACACTGGTCATCGGATTGACAACGGCTCTGTTGAGGATGTCTGATTCAACCATCGGTCGGGGGCTGGCGAGAAGCTATATTGAGCTAATACGTAATACCCCGCTCCTTGTGCAGATCTATCTCCTGTATTTTGTGTTTGGTCCGGTACTCGGGCTTGAACGTTTTACGACGGCAGTACTGGCACTATCACTCTTTCAGGGAGCCTATACCGCTGAGATTTTTCGCGCGGGCCTTAACAGTATTGCCAAAGGTCAGTTTGAGGCTGGTCAGAGTCTTGGACTGTCTCGTACCGACAGCTATCGGTTTGTCATTCTCCCGCAAGTAATCCGGAGGATCCTGCCACCACTGACCAACGAGGCCGTATCGCTGGTAAAGAATTCGTCTATTGTCAGTGTGATGGCGATCTTCGATCTGACAACGGAAGGACGAAATATCGTTGCCGATACAGCCATGCCATTTGAAGTCTGGTTTTCCGTTGCGGGAATATATTTATGCGTCACCCTAGTACTATCCGGATTTGCTGCCTGGCTTGAACACAAGCTCAATGTACCAGCGCACTAGGACTGTTACTGACTATTACAATAACATGTATAACAACAATTGGAGAAAGGAAGCATGAAACGTCTGTTCACAGCATGTCTTGCTGTATTTTTATTACTGATGGGCTCATCCGCACTCGCTGCAGATAAAAGTACCCTCACGGAAATCAAAGAGCGCGGTACGCTGCGAGTCGGTTTATCTACATTTGTTCCCTGGGCTATGCGGGATAAGCAAGGAGAGTTGATTGGATTCGAAGTCGATGTCGCCCGCCGACTGGCTGAAGATGCCGGATTGAAAGTTGAATTCATTCCGACTGCGTGGGACGGTATAATCCCGGCACTGCTTGCCGGTAAATTCGACGTTATTATCGGTGGAATGTCTATTACACCAGCCCGTAACATGAGTGTACTATTCACCTCACCCTATGCCCATTCTGGTGTACAGCTTGCTGCGCACAAAGAAAAAGCGGCCGGCAAAACAGCAATCAACGACTACAACAAACGCAGCGTTACCCTCGCGGTACGTCGCGGGGCCTTCACGGTTCAAACGGCTAAGAAGTACTTTCCTAAAGCAAAACTACGCCAATTTGACGATGACGCACAGGCATTCCAAGAAGTACTAAACGGTAATGCTCATGCCGTACTGGCGTCTTCTCCAAAACCTGAGCAAATGTCCATTCAATACAATGAAAAGCTGTATATTCCACTCACGGATCGCCTGAGCAGAGGTTCCGAGGCATTTGCAATTCGCCACGGTGAATTTGATTTGCTAAATTTCTTCAACAACTGGATCTTGCTTCGTACCGAAGATGGTTGGCTTAAAGAGCGTCATGACTACTGGTTTACAACGCTTGATTGGCAGAACCAAATTGTAGAAGGGCAATAACGCTTGTCTCAGAGTAAAGCAAACAAATTGTCGGGAGGATCACTTCCGACATTTTCTCGTTTTAATACGCTTGATCTACTGCTAATAGTTATCGTCGGCGGTTTTATCAGCTGGCTATGGTATCGGTCCTCGGCTGGTATTCACTATCAGTGGAATTGGGAGAAGGCCTTCAGGCTCATTTCCTCCAGCGGAAAAAGCGGCGATCTCCCCTACTTTTTCCAAGGCTTCATTGCCACGATACGACTAAGCCTTTGGGGAATGCTTTTTGCCGGCATTCTCGGCCTTATGCTTGGTTTGGCCCGTCGTTCACCCTTGATGGTCTTGCGCTTACCAGCCCAGTCTTATATTCAACTGGTGCGCAACATTCCGCCTCTCGTCTTTGTGTTTATCTTTTATTTCTTCGTTTCCAGCCAACTGATACCGACTCTTGGCCTTGAAGAGGTACTGCGTCATCAAAATAGCGATATAAACGGTTTGCAACAGTTTCTCTTGGGCCCGGCCAAGTTATGGGAAAACCTGTTCTCCGGGGTGCTCTGTGTCGGGTTGATCTCAGCAGCCTATATCGCAGAGATTGTCCGCTCCGGTATCGATGCCATCGCCAAAGGACAGTGGGAAGCGGCCGACTCGCTCGGGCTTTCTCGTTGGTATCGTTTTCGTGATGTCATTTTTCCGCAAGCGCTATCGGGTATCGTTCCGCCGCTGGCCGGGCAGTTTATCTCTCTGGTCAAAGACTCATCCATTATCTCTCTGATCTCAATTCAGGAGCTCACCTTTGTCGGTAGCGAAATGGCTAACTCATCTGGCCTTATTTTTGAAATTTGGCTTTTGGTCGGTGTAGGTTATCTATTCCTTTGCCTAGGCTTATCATTACTGTTTAGTAAACTGGAATCGTATACGCTAAAACACAAACAGCGCTAGTCGGCTTCCATATTAAAAAAGCCCTTGCTGACCAGTCTCAGCAAGGGCTTTTTCTATATTTTTTACAGGCTTATACGTTATTCGGACTTTGCAAACTTCTCGGCCCATTCAGGCCACAGCTTCGCAAGATCCAGATACTCTTCAAGCGTATCTGCAACGCGGTCTATCCCTTGTTCACGGATCTGATCAAAATCGGGGGTCTGGGTTGCCTCAAGTCCGGCCCAACGAAGAATCGCATCACAGGCTCCTTTCTGCTCAAAAATACCATGCAGATAGGTACCAAACACCTGATTGTCGATACCTAGCTGGCCATCTGGCCCATCAACAAGCTGTAACGGGGCATCAGCCCTGACACCCTGCGTAACACCGGCATGGATCTCATACCCTCGAACAGCAACCGCTTCTTGCTCAGGAAGCTGTAACTGGCCAGTTGTTTGCTTAAGCTGCTTCTCTGGTGCCAGTACTGTTGTGGTTTGTAGGTACCCCAGAGCTTGGCTTTCGCCAGCTTTTCCTTCAATACCATCAGGGTCGGCAATATGTTCACCAAGCATCTGATAACCGCCACAGATACCCATCAGTTTCCCGCCAAAGCGGACATGACGGGCAATTTTCTTATCCCAGCCCTGTTCGCGCAGGAACGCCAGATCACTACGGACACTCTTGGTACCAGGAAGAATAATAAGATCAGCAGGAGGCATTGGCTCACCTTTCCTGACAAACTGCAGATTCACCTGAGGATGCATGCGAAGTGGGTCGAAGTCTGTATGGTTGCTCACCCGGGTCAGAACAGGAACGACAACGTTCAGCTGCTGCTCTGCCGCCTCAACTTGCTGCACATTAATCGCATCCTCAGCTTCAAGCATCAATCCATGCAGATAAGGTAAGACGCCGAAAACCGGTTTGCCCGTTTTCTCTTCCAGCCAGTCCAGTCCTGATTCCAATAGTTTGATATCACCACGGAAGCGGTTGATCACAAAACCTTTCACGCGCGCCTGCTCCGATTCAGAAAGCAACGCCAACGTACCATACAAATGAGCAAATACCCCACCACGGTCAATATCGGCAACGATTATCACTGGGATATCTGCCTTTTCGGCAAACCCCATATTTGCAACATCATTTTCACGCAGGTTGATCTCTGCAGGGCTTCCGGCACCTTCGACAATCACGGTTTCAAACTCAGACTGCAGCAGGCAAAATGACTCCATCACCGGCCCCATCACCACTTTCTTATAACCGTGGTAACCGACCGCATCCATATCGGCTAGTGCTTTTCCCTGAACAATGACTTGCGCGCCGATATCCGTATTCGGCTTTAACAGCACCGGGTTCATATGTACGCTGGGCTCAATGCCGCAGGCCTGAGCCTGAACAGCCTGCGCCCGGCCGATTTCACCACCATCTTTGGTAACTGCACTATTAAGCGCCATATTCTGTGACTTAAAGGGAGCCACCTTGATACCTTTTCTCGCTAATACTCGGCAAAGTCCAGCAGCCACCACGCTTTTGCCTGCATCTGATGTCGTTCCCTGCACCATAAGTGCCTGAGTGGTTAATTGCATTCTTTTCTCACTAAAATTGCTGTTGTACTGGCCATTGAACTTGCGGCCAATATTCACCATGTTCATCGCGATATACGGTGACACGGTAACGCGCCGCATATGGTAGGTCGATTCGTTGTAGATAGTTGGCCGTTTCAGGCATATCAAGCAAAATACGTAACAGTTGCTTCATTACGCCACCATGCGTTACGAGTAGTATACGTTTACCCTGATAACGGACCAGCATCTCTTGCCAGGCACGATGAACACGACGGTCAAATTCGTGTAATGACTCGCCGCCATGCGGGGGGGATTGCCACGGTTTTTTCCAATAGCTGCTTAGTAGCTCGCGTTCTGTCTGCCAAAGGCTATCACGACTTTGGCCATCCCAGCGGCCAAAGTTCATCTCTTTCCAATCCAGACATTGTTCAATAGGCACTGAGCACTGGCTGGCAAACTGTTTGGCAAAATCATGACATCGCTGTAAAGGGGAAGAGATAACCTGCTCAACATCAAGCAGCCCATTAACCGCGGCATGCATCTGCTGCAAGCCTTCCGCTGTAATTGGAAAATCAGTGTGTCCCCGTAAACAGCCATCGCCTTCAGGTAAACCGTGACGCAGAATATCTATACGAGTCGTGGAAGTCTCTGTCATTAAAATACCTGTCATTGATTTAGCAGCTCTTGAAGTTTAATTCAATTGAAGCTCGCTCCATTAAGCTTACTTATAATGCGGGTCCTTTTAAGACCTGAGGAATGCCTGCAGTCACAAAAACGACCCGCTCTGCCTGTTTGGCGATGGCCTGATGCAGCCAGCCACTTTCATCGACAAACTGTCGAGTGATCTCTCCCATCGGTACGACACCCTGCCCGACTTCGTTGCTAACCAAGATGATTCGCCCTTTCGCTTCCGACAATGCCTGAAGGAGATCCTGTTTCTGCTCAAGCCAAGATTGTGATGTGGCACTTGGACCAAATAGGCAATTAGTTAACCACAATGTTAGACAATCAATAAGCAGGCAATGATTGGGTTCATTGTGTGACCGAATCACGGCAGCCAGCTCAAGTGGTTCTTCGACCAGTTGCCAGTGCTGTGGTCGCTGCATTTTATGGCGGGCAATGCGGGCTGCCATTTCAGCATCACCTGCCGTTGCCGTCGCAACATAAACCACATCCATACCGGATTCAATCGCCAAGGTCTCTGCTAAGTTACTTTTGCCCGATCTGGCGCCACCAAGTATAAGTTCTGTTCCGATAAATCCTGCTACCACTGCCACTTACAAACCACTTAACAATCAACAATTGTAACCATTGTATTGGAGTCACTCCTCTTAACCAACCAAGAACTTACCGATAACTTAAACAATAACTAGTTGGTTGGCTGTTCTATAAACAAATTAGGCTTATTTTATTTGCTTCAGTAAACGTTAGATGAAAACAACACGCTAAATCGTTACTATTTCAGTACATTACAACTTTCAGTACTTTTATAACGACTGTACTTTTACAACCGGCTGTTACTTATGTTCGATGTTTCACTGTTAATTCCCGATGGGATCATCTGGTTGCTGCTAGCATGCAGTGTTATCAGCATATTCATCAATCCCAAATATTGGCCTTACGCCCAATCTATAACTCTAACGTCTGCCTTCCTGCTAGAGAGATTAACCCTGATTGGCGTGCTAGCCATTGTTATTGGCCTCGGGGTAGCAGCCTTTTCAAACAAGCTAACCGGGAAATGGTTGGTAACAGCCCATTGTGCAGTATTGGTATGGGCTGCTGCCCTTGTACTTCACCTTATACCTGGGTTCGACAATCTACAGATACTCAATAATGTTATTACCGGCCCTGATAGTATTCCGTTTACGATGTATCTGAATCTTGATAAGCCGATGGTTATCTTTGGCTTGCTATTGCTTGTACCGACAATGCTCACACCAAAAGAGCTTGAACAACCACGAAAAATCACTCTGTTCAAACTGATTGTCTTAGTTAGCTTGTTCGTTTTGCTACCTGCTTTGGCAACTATGCTGACGCTTGTCAGACCTGAGCTTTCACTGCCTGAATGGCTTTGGGTATTCGCACTTAATAATTTGCTATTTACCTGCGTGGCAGAAGAGGCGTTATTTCGAGGCTATATTCAAAAATTACTGACTCAGCGATTCAATCATTGGATAGGAATAATGATTGCCAGCATCCTTTTTGGTCTTGCTCATTTTGCTGGTGGCCCACTGTTCATTTTGATTGCTGGGTGTGCCGGTGCTCTCTATGGCCTGACCTATTATTGGACCGGACGATTGAGTATGGCGATAAGTGTACATTTTGGGTTTAATCTTATTCACCTGATCTTCTTTACCTACCCGCTTGCAGCTTCTGTCAGTTAATCCCACTAGCCATACTTTGTTGAAAATGAACGGAAACTGAATATTCAACTCATCACTAATTCAGATCACTTGTTGTTTAATAGAACCATCAACGACGAGGAGACAGAATCATGATTAAGAAGACCATTATCGCTATCGCTACAATCGCTGTTATGACACCAACAATGGCTCTAGCTGGAGACCACAACAAAGGTGCCGCAATTTCATACTCAGGGCCGGTAGACACAGTAACCGTTGCTGAGCTGCTAGAAGATACCGGAATGCTGACGGAACGAAACGCCGTCGTAGAAGGTAAGCTAATCAAGCAGATCAATGCCGAAACCTTCATTTTCAGTGACGGCACCAAAGAAATTCAAGTTGAGCTCGATGATGATATTCGTCTACCACAGACTATCGATGCGACAACACAAGTAAGGCTGTTCGGTGAGTACGAAGGTGGTAACACCCCTGAAATTGAAGTCGACCGTCTGCAAATTCTATAACTAATCCCAAACGACCTTTTCTTTTGCCCCCTACCTGCTGGGGGCTTTTTTCCTTCTGTATACCCAAACTACCTGACATATCTGTTCACAGTTTCGGTCTTATTCATTGAAAAGACGTGATAAACTCCGTTTCTGCTGCAATTTGTGATAATTTTGCAGTGTAGATATAGAGGTCATAATGTCAGATACACTGCTATTTCATAAAACGTTTATTCACCCTACCAGCAAAGACTGGGTCGTGTTTGTCCATGGTGCCGGAGGCAGCTCGTCTATCTGGTTCAAACAAATAAAAGCCTACAAGCAACATTTCAACTTGCTACTGCTTGATCTGCGCGGCCATGGCAAGTCAAACTCCATGTTTAAGGACATGATAAAAAACCCTTATACTTTCAAAGCAGTAACCACCGATATTCTCCAGGTACTCAACCATCTAAAGATCCAATCTGCTCATTTCGTCGGGATCTCACTCGGCACAATCATCATTCGTAATTTAGCAGAGCTGGCACCAGACAGAGTTAAAACCATGGTACTCGGCGGTGCTGTCACTCGATTGGACGCCCGTTCGCAGGCATTGGTTAAAGCCGGGAACCTGTGCAAGAACATTATTCCTTACATGTGGCTGTATGGTTTATTTGCCTACATAGTGATGCCGCAAAAGACTCAGAAAGAATCCCGCTTACTGTTTGTCAATGAGGCCAAAAAACTTTGCCAGCAAGAATTTAAACGCTGGTTCAAATTGGCGGCCGATGTAAATCCGATAATGAAGTACTTCAAAGAGAAAGAGCTGTCGATCCCTACGCTGTATCTAATGGGAGAAAAAGACTATATGTTCATCAAACCGGTGAAAGAGATGGTTAATAGACATAAATATAGTTACCTGACTGAATTCGATAACTGTGGCCATGTCTGCAATGTTGAACGACCGGATGAATTTAACCATCATTCCATTGCATTTATACAGAAACATCGAACTCCCTAACCGAGGATGAGCAGCGGTTCTTCCTTTAGAACCAATATTTCCATTAAAAAAGGACAAACCTCGGCATCAGTTTAATAACCGAGGTTTGTCCTAATCGTCTGTCAGAAGCCGCTATGCTTCTATAACATCCTGGCTTCTATAACATATTGGCTACGCGATAACTTCAGCCAAGAATTCAACCAACTGCTTGGTAACAAACTCAGGCTGCTCAAGGTTACTGATATGACCTGCAGCCGGAATGATAACGTATTTGCTGCCATCAATTGCATCATGCATTAACTGCGCTTCAAGCGGTGGGCGTGGCGAGTCTTCAGCACCAACCATAACCAACGTCGGCAACGTCAGCTTTTCCACATCTTCAAAGGTGTCACGACGGCCAAATATCATCCGACCGATACGAGTAATCTCCAGAGCTTGTGGCCCCTGCAGGCTGGCAAGGTGGCTACGGAATTGTGCGACAAGTTCCGGGCTATTTTCTTCAGCATTTCGGGCAAAGAACATTGGTGCGATCACATCGACCATAGGTGCCGGCACGACCTGCAGATCTGCAATAGTATCTAACATGGCAAAGTATTTAGCATGCGAGACTTCAGGCTCATAACCGATAAACGTATCCATTAACACCAGTGACTGCATTCGTACAGGTGCTTTCAGTGCCAACTCAGCGCCCCACATTCCCCCTACAGATAGACCAATAACAGAAAATTTTTCAATGTTTAAATGGTCAAGCAATGCCAGAACATCATCAGCGTAATCACGTAATGAGCGTGTTTTTTCTGGTGCAGAGTCTGATTGACCATGGCTCCATAAATCCGGAACAATACAACGATAATGCTGGCTCAATGCATCCACTTGAGGTGCCCACATTGCGCTATCCCACAAATAACTGTGGCCTAAAACGAGTACCGGACCTTCGCCCTTATCAAGAAAGTGCATGGTCTTGTTATCTATAGTAAACGTACTCATTAATTCCGGTTCCTTTTCCCAAATAGTGTTCGCGCAAGATAATACCAAGTTAATGAAATAACTACACGATCTGCAGATACAAATACGCCCAGTATCAACTGGCCGCATAAATAAAAAATCACGAAGTGTTTAGCTATTAGCCATATTTGGCAATCACTAGCTTCATTCCTTGCTGATAGAATACCCAGGCAACAATCCCCGCAGCAATGTTACCCAACATTGCGCCAATAAATAACCCTTCCAATCCGGCAATCTTCGTTCCCAGCCAAATAGCGGGTAGAAAGCAAACAAACAAACGTAGGCCGGAAATCAGTAACGCTCGCATCGGCAGCGCAAGTGCATTGCAAATAGAAACCATCAGCATACACACACCAAGAGGCCCCAAACTCAACGGCACCCAGACTAAATGCAGAGATAGTATCTCACTCACCGTCGACTCACTGGTCAGTAAACTACTCAATACAGATGAGCCAAGGAACAACGCAGCGGCAATCACAAACTGCCATATCAAGACGAACTTAACAGCAAGTTTAATCAAAGCTTTTATCTTGTTGATCTCACCCGCACCAAGCATCCTGCCGACCATCGGCGGCATCGACATGGTTAGCGCCAAAACCACTACAATTGAAAAAAATTCCAAACGTGATCCCAAGGCCCAGGCAGCGACAGTGGCCGCACCAAAACCTGCAACTAACTTGGTTGCCAGCATCGAAGACATTGGCGGTAACAACTGGCTTAACATCGCTGGTGCCATAGTATTCACCAGCTCCTTAATAGATGCGAACACATCCAGCCCTTGCCAATTAAGACTCATCCAATGACGTTTTAACACAAGCGGATAAACAACGACTAAACCAATACCAAAGGCCGCAATGGTTGCCCAGGCAGCACCAACCAAGCCCATATCAAGTGAGAAGATAAACAACGGATCCAGTACCATATTCAGTATGCTGGTTACCATCATCATGATCCCCGGTAACATGGTATTGCCATTTGCGCGACATAAACTATACGCAAAATATAACATCGCCCCCGTCCAAGAGCTTGCTAACCAGACTGGCCAATAGGCATCAATAACGGGATAAACATCAACGGGAGCGCTCAGCAAAGATAGAATAGGGCTACGCAGAAACCAAATTAAGACACAAATACAAAAAACACTTAGAGCACCTGTAAGTACCACCAGACCACCGAGCTGTTTGGCCCGAAGCGTCTCATCGGCACCCAATACCCTTGAAATCAGCGAGGTTGTCGCAATACCCAAACCAACCTGCAAACCGATAATGACCATTTGCATAGGTAGAGTGAAGCCCTGTGCAGCCAGAGGCAATACTCCTAGCTGGCCAATAAATGCACTATCGACAAGTTGAAAGCTCATCAGCGACAAGACACCAAATAACATCGGCCATGTCATGCTAAATAGTTGGCGACCTAAATCGGGATAATCAGATTGGGATTGAGTCGAAATATGAGAGCTCATGAAACACTACGATAATGGTAATCAAGCCGTCTAGTGTACCACTAGCACGGCTATTTCCAAAAAGTAGCTATTACAACGTAACGATCTTCACCAAATCAGCCGGACGATAGTACACTGACTTAAGTACTTTACCTTGGCGGATAATTTTACCTTCTAGATCAACATCTTTTGCACATTTGGCAATAATGTACTCACCTTTCTGGCTACCAACGATTTCCACGCCTTGGTTTGCGTAATGGGATTCAGTATCTGTAAATTCCTGCTCATTACGGCAGACTTTGCTCATATTGCTTGAATGGACTTCATTCCAGCATGATACAAAATCAATATTCAAACGCTCAGCAACCTGTAGTAACAAGTCAATGATATAACTAATACCAATATTAGCATCAACTTGCTTATCACCAAGATGGACAAGACGTCCCATAAGTACATATACAGAGTCAACGATCGCATCAGCCTGCTCAACCAAGGAATCAGCTTCTGCCAGCTCTGTTAACTCCTCGACAGCCAATGAAGTATGAAGGGTGTCCATTTTTTCATTTAATGTCGACGGGGTTTCAATATCCAGGTCAAACGTTGTACGGAATTCATGGATATCATGATAGAGATGGTCAAATAATGTTTGATCCAGAACGGCAAGCTTCATTCAACAGTACCTTTTACTAAAACGAATAGAGGGAATACGATAATAAAAAATCAGTGCCGATAGCAAAAACTACGGGCACTGATCTTAATAGCTAATGGGGTGCTTAAAACGCTTTTGGAGCAAAGCCTGTCACTTCCTTAACACCCATTTCACGGCCAAGTGCCGTCATCGGATGAACAACAACCAGACCTTTCACAGATTTCTTCAGCTTGCCCATGTCGGCCTGTTCCGCTTTGGTCAGCACACGATTGAATGGCAGAGACTTAACGTCGGAGCCTTGTTGGCTCATCTGACGCTTCTGCTGTGATTTTACTTTATTAATTTTTTTGGTGATCGTGTCGATCTCTTGTGTTGCCTGGCCAGCAATTGCCTTATCACCACGCTCTTTTGCTCCAGCAAGTTTACGACGTAACTTGTCTAAACGGTTATTCATTTGCTGAAGCTCTTGCTTTAAATTCATGCTGTTACCTTAAAATACACTATCACAACTTCACATTTGCCCAATGCTGTCCATCGGCAGATAAGTTGTCCAACGAATAGTATATAACAGTATGTACCCTCTTTTCATCGCCTGTTGAGAAGAAGTTCAATATTCGTAGTAAGATAACGGCAACAACTATACCCAAACGGCCCGCTTTCAAACCCAGTACGCGAAAAAACACATACAAACCCAATGAAACTCCAGTCATAATCAACTGGTTGAATGCAATATTTTGTATTCAACACGGCCAATAGGTGATCTATGTCACAGACATTTGTAGCACAGAGTCTGTACACTCGCTGCACTCAATTGGCTGAGGTTTTTATATGTGCGAATGCTGTAAAGTTGGCACAAACGTTTATCGTATAAAGAGAAATTTTCTGGAAAAAACAGTCACTCATAGACAGTACCAGAAATATAAATGTGCTGAATGTAATAATTCTTTCTTTGTTAAAATTGGTTCTCGAGCAATCGCTCAATAACACAAGCAACACTAAGATAAAGGCCGCTGTTGTGGCCTTTATCTTTTTACAGTTTACTGTAACGGCCCGCCAGATAATGAAAAGCACTCTCATTATCAATCGACACTCAATGCCTCAGCACTTCATAAAATAATTCATATTCTTGAGCAAATTTATTACAAATACAGGAAAACCCCTCACATCTCGACTAACTTTATAGTGTTATCAATATGAATTAAGCCGTATATATACGTTATTCATAGAAAGGTGCACAGGTGAACACTTTCCAAAAACTTCTCTTTCCCATTGTTGTTATTTTTCTGATGATCCTTGGCTTTCTTTATTCATATATCCCCCAGATCATTGCTGCTAACACAATTCGCCAGGCTATCGCCTCCTCAGAGAACACCGTCACCCAATTTAAGATACTTCGTGATGTCTATTCGAAGGCCGTATTGTCAGAAGTTATTGCGCACAGTGACCTAATCGTCAGTTCTGATTTTCAAAACAACAACGGTATTGTTCCTTTACCAGCCTCTTTAGTTCAGGAAATAAGTCGAAAACTCCAAGACAAGGGAACACAAATACGACTCTATAGCCCCTACCCGTTTCCAAACCGCAAGGATCGAGAGCTGGATGAATTCAGCCACGCTGCCTGGCTGGCGCTTTCCTCTGATCCAACAAGTACCTATTTCAAAGAGTTTCATTCCGATGGCAAGTCATATCTTCGAGTTGCTGTTAGCGATGTTCTCAGCAACCAAACCTGTGTCGATTGCCATAATAAGAATTCAGATCCGAGTGGTTCCCAATGGAAAGTTGGTGACTTGCGTGGCATTTTAGAAGTTGAGACCGATATTACCCAGCCGATAACAAATGGCATCTTGATCAGCCGCCATATCATCTTAGCGCTGCTTATTGGCCTACTCTCTATTACATTTACTCTTCTAATAACCTATCGAATAATTGTACAAAAGCGGCTCACTGCCTGCATCGCGGCAATGGATACCGTTGCGGACAGTGAGGATACCAGCTTCGACAAGTTACCGGAACACGGGAGCGACGACATCAGTCACTTAAGTAAAACGTTCAATAAGATGTCATCCAAACTGAACGCATCGTTACAGTCGCTTAAAAAAGAGCAAAACCGGTTAGACAACAAGGTAAAAGCTCGCACAAGAGAACTTGAAATCGCGACCCAACAAGCTACCTCTGCAAATAAAGCCAAATCTCAATTCCTTGCAGTCATGAGCCACGAATTACGCACACCGCTCAATGGTATGCTTGGAATGGCCCAAATAATGGCATCGTCGGAGCAACAGCCAGAACAACATAAACAGCTCGGCATTTTGCTGGAATCAGGCCAACACTTACTCTCTTTGCTAAATGACATTCTCGACTTTTCAAAAATCGAACAAAGCAAGCTGGAACTAGAGGTACAGACTTTCCCACTTTCTGAACTCATCGAACCGATAGAGGCAACTTACGGACCTATTTGTAAGAAGAAGAACTTAGATCTTCACCTTGATACAAGGCTACCGCTAAATACGGTACTAAGAAGCGACAAGTCCAGAATTCGCCAAGTGATTTACAATATTTTGAGTAATGCGGTCAAGTTTACTGAAACTGGTGAGATCACGTTAACCATAAGCACAGAGCATTGTGATACATGCGCAGAATCTTTACTGATCGTTACTATATCAGACTCTGGTATAGGCATCCGAAAAGAGCGGTTAAAACATATTTTTGAACCATTCACGCAGGCTGAATCAAGCACAACTCGCTGTTATGGTGGAACCGGACTGGGGCTCGCAATTGTCAAACAGTTAACAGGACTGATGAGCGGTAGCGCAAAAGTTGAAAGTACCATCGGAAAAGGAACAACGTTTACACTAACCATGCAAGTTGACATCATGGATACTGCAAGCAAAGAGCAAGCAACAGCAACAGCAACACGGGATATACCAACATTAGCTCCACTTCCACAAAAGCTTAAAGTATTAGTTGTCGAAGATAATAATATCAATGCACTGGTCGCACAGTCTTTTTGTCAGCGAATGGGATACAACGTTACTCTAGCTAAAGACGGATACCAAGCAATCAGCATCCTCCGACAAGAAAGCTTCGATTTAATATTAATGGATAACCATATGCCGAATATGGATGGATTATCTGCAACCAGAATCATTCGTCAGCAATTGGGGCTAAGTACCGTTATCTTTGCCTGTACGGCCGATGTACTTGAAGAGAATCGTAACGAATTTATCAAAGCTGGCGCCGATGCTATTCTCTCCAAACCGATACTTGAAGCCAGCTTCCGAGATAACCTTGGCCAATTTAACCATAGATTAGGCAAACAACCTGCCTCTCAATTATCCCCGCGAGAACTCATCAGCTATAAAGATTTACTTCACCAGTGCAACGGCAATGAGCGAAAAGCAATGCAACTAATTCAGCACTTCATTACTTCAATGCGAACAGAACATGAATCGCTGCCTGTACTCTATCAATCAAATAGCTACCAACAACTCGCCATGAGCGCAGGTAACATTAGGCAAATCGCCATTGACTATAAGTTGTCATCTATCAAGGCTCTGGCTACCTACATTGCTGCCGTCGCCAACACTGGTAACCCACCCAAATGGGATGTGGTTCGTCATCTTAGCCAACTGCTAAAGCAAAATATTGAACAAGCCAACTATTATT
>Ga0209272_10000869_pt1 | contig 21105 bp, 20 predicted proteins | sample tdDd002_FD_187125 | JGI IMG/M metagenome (GOLD analysis project Ga0209272, IMG submission 187125) | Marine sediment microbial communities from the Atlantic coast under amendment with organic carbon and nitrate - tdDd00.2 (SPAdes)... | ecosystem: Environmental > Aquatic > Marine > Coastal >... | reverse complement strand
GTTGCTGATTCGAAGTCAGAGAAAACCACTTCCATCATACGATCATGCAAGATTGCTTTTAGCTCAACCAACTGAAGTTCAGAAAGCTCTGCAGAAGTTTCAATGTAATAAGCAGTACCACGCTCTAGACGAACGACTTTGTCTAGACCACAGTTGTGTGCGATATCAGTTGATTTAGAAGACCACGGAGAAATGGTGCCCGGACGAGGTGTCGCTAGAAGAAGTAAACCCGCAGGCTCATGCTCTTCAATCGTTGGACCGTAAGTCAAAAGTTTTTCTAGCTTCTCAACTTCAGACGCATCTAGGTCTGCCGTAAGATCAGCAAAGTGGGCAAATTCAGCGTAAATACCTGTTACAGGTAAGCTTAATTCACGGCAAAGCTCTAATAGCTTGTTAACACGAAACTCAGATAGAGCTGGGGAGCCACGCAAAATTCTCATGTGCTTAGGTCTCTTATGCAATTGATTAAGGTGATATTGGAATAAATTCAGTGGGTTACTGTATTTTCTTCGAAGCTATTCCCGAAGGTTTTTCAAACCTATGCCGATTCCACCTCTTTGTTGCGAGCGCATTATAAAGCAATTACTTTTGTGATGTAACACCAAAAGCAACCGTTTGCGTCATTTTTTTTGTCAATTTTGAAATACAGCAAAATGTTGAAGTCCACTCGATTGCTATCTCATTGTCTTGCCTTGTGATGCCACTTTGATATAAATGCCTTACTGGATGTATGAGATTATCATTGAATGAAAAAGTATTACCTCTCCCAACTGCGATCTTTGGGCACTCTGTTTATTACCACACTCCTTTTAACTGGGTGCCAGATCGAATCTGAACCCAAGAGTGAACTAGAACAGATCAAAGAGCGCGGCGTATTGCGTGTCGGGACACTAAATAATCAACTTTCTTACTATATCGGTCCTGATGGCCCAACTGGTCTCGACTACGAATTGGCGCGCGAGTTTGCTAACGAACTCGGCGTACAACTTGAGATGAAGCCAGCCTATCGGATTTCTAGCCTCTACCCTGCTCTTCGCAACGGTGAAATTGATATTATTGCTGCTGGGTTGAGCCAATCTCCCGAACGCCTTAAAACATTCCGCCCAGGTCCAGCTTACTACTACGTCAGCCAACAAGTGGTCTACAAAAAAGGGCAATGGCGTCCACGCAATCTTGAACAACTGCTAGAGCGGCAGCCTGAGTTGGTTGAGGAAAACAATAATGAAGCGGTACTGCAAATCGTTGGCGATTCACATTTCAATCAAACCTTAGCCAAAATTCAAAATGAGTATCCGCAGTTCCTATATAAAATTGACCCAAATGCCGACGTAAATGATTTACTCAAAAAAGTATCGAAAGATGAATTGCAATTTACAGTGGCTGATTCTGTCGAAGTGTCGCTTTCTCAACGTATATACCCAGACATTGCGCTGGCGTTTGAATTAACAGAAGATCAACCGATCTCATGGTTTCTACGCCGCTCGCAAGATGAGAGCCTATATGCACTGCTGATCGAATTCTTTGGTCATATTAAGCAGTCTGGTCATCTCTCGTCACTGGAAGAGAAATACATCGGCCATATCGATAGCTTCGACTACGTTGATACGAGAGCCTTTATTCGCGCGCTAGATTCGAAGTTACCGAAGTGGTCCCCACTGTTTAAGAAGTACTCTGATGAGTTTGACTGGCGCTTAGTAGCAGCGCTGGGTTATCAAGAATCTCACTGGAATCCAATAGCCAAATCACCAACTGGAGTGCGAGGCATGATGATGCTCACCTTGCCGACAGCAAAAAGTGTTGGGGTGACAGACAGACTGGATCCAGAACAATCAGTTAAAGGTGGTGTCGAATATTTGCGTCGTATGGTGGCACGTATTCCGGACTCGATTGAAGAGCATGAAAAGATCTGGTTTGCACTGGCTTCCTATAACGTGGGCTATGGTCATGTCATGGATGCAAGACGATTAACCAAACGTCAAGGTGGTAACCCAGATGCATGGGCTGATGTCAAAGACCGTTTACCGCTACTTCGCCAAAAGAAATACTACAGTCAAACACGCTACGGCTATGCTCGTGGAGATGAGGCTCGAAACTATGTTGAAAACATCCGACGTTACTATCAAAGCATCATCGGTCATGTGGAACAGCAAACTCTAGAGGCCGACAATAACAATATTGATGATATCACCGTCATTCAAGTTCCTGAAGTTGCGATATCTGGTGCCCAGACAGTATCTTCCGCAATTGCAGCTAAAGAGTTGAATGCTGAAGAGGTTAAAGTACCACAAGCTGACTAAATGATACCTAGGGCGCATTTTTGAACAAAGAGTGCGCCTTTACTGTCTAACCTTTTAGGTATCAATATCATCGAAGCCAAACATAACAAGCCACTGTCTTAAATTGGTAACAATTGCTCGGTATAACAACCGCTGAATACAATGACTTACAGACGCTTTCATTTAGTAGGTCGAGTTAAAAATAACCCATAGAGGAGATTGCCCATGATGAAACGTAGAGTGCAATCAAAAAACTTGAATAGAACCGTCGCGGCTAACCGTCGTAAACGTATGCTAGCTAATAACAAGAAAAAAGTGATCGCCCGTCATCGTGCATTCATGCAACTGATTTGCGACGTATAAGTTCGATGAGCAAATGCCTTTACTTGGGCATTTGCTATCTATTCTTATCTAAATTACTGCTTCCCTGATTTTTCTTGTTCCGACTCTAAGGCCGCTTGCTGAGCTTTTCTAAGTTCTTTCTTTTCTTTACGACGACGTTTGAAAAACGCCTGCAATTGGGTACGACACTCTTCTTCCAATAAACCTTGTTCAACATCGGCATAGTGATAAGCCGCTTGGTGTTCAAACAGATTCAATACTGTACCAGCCGCGCCTGCTTTCAGATCTGGGGCACCAAAAACAATGCGCTTAACTCTACTATGTAACAACGCACCAGCACACATAGGACAAGGCTCCAATGTGACATATAAGGTCGTATCAAGTAGGCGGTAGTTTTCTAAGATTTGACCTGCCTTGCGTAAGGTTTGCATCTCTGCATGTGCAGTTGCATCGTGGTGGCCAATCGACTGGTTCCAGCCCTCGGCGATAATCTCGCCCTCTTTACTGACTAACACAGCACCGACAGGCACTTCTCCTTCAGTTTCTGCTTGTGCTGCGAGATCCATTGCTCGGCGCATGAAGTGTTCATCTTTTGGGGAGAATTGAGAGTCAGACAAAAGGTGCTCCAAGATTTGGGAAAGGTCGTTGTAGGAGGTGGATTTTAACCTGCTTATGAGGGAAGTGAAAGCGAGATACAGGTCCTTAAAAGTTAAGGAATGAGCGAATTGGGGATCTATTGAATGCGTAACTAAAAAAGAGAATGGGGTTTTACTTTCTCACTTACAAAAAAAGCGCCGGTCCTTAAACCAGCGCTTTTTAAAATTACCAATATAACGATATTTACATTGTGTACGTGTATGGCGCTTGGATACCTAGAGGAATACCTAGAGCCCAGTAAGCGATTAGGAAGATAGACCAACCGATCAGCATTGCAATCGAGAATGGCATCATCAATGACGCTAGAGTACCGATACCTGTCGATTTCACGTAACGCTGACAGTAAACCACCACAAGCGGGAAGAATACCATTAGAGGTGAAATGATGTTCGATACAGAATCACCTACACGGTAAGCAGCTTGAGATAGCTCAGGAGAAATACCAACCGCCATTAGCATTGGAACTAGGATTGGACCAATCAGTGCCCATTTTGCTGACGCTGAACCGATCAGTAGGTTTACAGACGCTGTCAGTAGAATCATACCGACAATCGTTGCTTCACCTGGTAGGTTCATCGCTTTCAGACCTTCTGCACCGTATAGCGCAAGCATTGTACCAATGTTTGATTGAGCAAATGCTGATAGGAACTGTGCACAGAAGAACGACATTACAATGTATGCGCCCATTGTCGACATGGTATCTGCCATCGCTTTGATGATGTCATTACTTGTCTTAAATGTGCCTGACACTTTACCGTAAACGTAACCTGGAATGATGAACAGAATGAAGATCAATGGAACGATTGATTTCATTAGCGGTGCAGAGAACGCTGTAATTTCACCTTCAGGAGAACGCAATGCTGAGTTTTCAGGAATAATTGCCGCGATAAGAACCGCGATACCTGCCATCATTGCCCAGCCCGCGTAACGGAACGCTTTAGATTCAAGTTCAGTGAAAGAACCTAGATCTGGTGCTTTTTCAGCATCTTCGTCAATTGGAGTATTTGCAAGACGTGGCTCGATGATCTTTTCAGTCACGTACCAACCAATTGCAACGATAATTACTGACGAAATACCCGTAAAGAAGATGTTTGCTAGAGGGTTAACCACATACTCTGGATCAAGAACCTGTGCTGCTGTTTGTGTGAAACCAGCCAGTAGAGGGTCAATACCTGATGGGATAAAGTTTGCAGAGAAACCGCCTGATACACCTGCGAATGCAGCTGCAATACCCGCTAGAGGGTGACGACCTGCCGCGTGGAAAATGATACCACCAAGAGGAATAACCAGTACGTAGCCCGCATCTGCTGCTGTGTGAGACACGATAGCAACAAGAATAAGCATTGGAGTAAGAAGCTTAGCTGGCGTGAAGTTAAGCATCTTTTTAAGGCCTGTTGTAATAAAGCCAGAAGAGTCAGCAACGCCGACACCTAGCATTGCAACAAGAACGATACCTAAAGGTGCAAAGCCCGTAAAGGTAGTGACCATATTTGCTAAGAAGCTTGCTAGAGATTCGCCAGTTAAAAGGTTGTTGATTGCAAGAGCTTCGCCAGAACGAGGGTTAATAAGATCAAACGATACGTTTGAAAGAAGTGCAGATGCACCCCAAGTAATCATTAACGCCCAAAAGAACAAGATAGCAGGATCTGGAATTTTATTGCCTGCGCGTTCGATAAAGTTTAGAAAGCGATCCATACCACTCGGCTTGTTCGATGGCGCTTTATTTACTGCTTGGTTACTCATGGTAACTCCATAGTGTGATGTTGTTGTCTAGGGCTTCTGATTGTTGTTTTGTCAGCCTATGATTCACCTTACATTCTATTAAATAGGCTTACTAAAAGCACAAGATTCTGAAGGTTTTTCCATATTTGGAGACATATTTTGCAAAAACAACATCTACGTGCAACAAATCAAAAACACAACCACACCAGAGAATGAAACATATTTAAAACTAATTTGAAAAATATAGCGCACGGTTGTTAGTAAAGTTGATTCAACATCAACAGATATGAAACTAATTACTATCTAACTCACTATATTTGGAAATGGCACTGCTCAATTTGACCGACTGCTTGTCGCCAAATCTATCCCACCAACAAACTTCAACCGTGACAACACTTACTGCATTACTTAATCCAGAAAATGGGGTAACCCGACATTCGGTTTTAAACCCAGTCGACTTAACAGAACAAATCGTCGCACTATTACAACTGTCGCCACTGATGTCTGCATAGCTATAACTCCCTGTGGCAGAAGACATGCCTCGCTGAGTAAAATGCTCCAACTTTTCCTCGGCTTTATACAAAGCTTCAATGCTTAAAGCGGCATAATCTGCTTTCGATTCAGATACGCTTTGCAGCTTGACCAAACCCAGAGCAGCAATACCGATCATCACAAAAGCGATCAGGACTTCAATAAGGCTCATACCCTTCTGCTTACAAATCATGCCACGAGCCTCGATACCAAGTTGTTACTTTAAATTTCTTACTAGGACCCTCAATCACATCGCGGTTGTAGGTAAAAGTAAGAGCCGCATTAAATAGAGCGAAGGTTCCGGGCGCATCCATTACATATCCCCCAGTTGGATTAAACGCGCCATTTTGGAAATAACCAATTTTTCCTTTGGTCATGCTCACCGTTGACGACAAAGCATTAATCACACCTTCCAATACACTGTCCGCCCCACCGACACTATGATCATTTTCTGTATGCTCCCACCCTGTAAACGGGGGGAGATTGTCATCGCTGTCTTTCATCTCATCAGAGATAAAGTGGTAAAGCATACCTTTGAAACTCTGGCTGCCAGTGACCGAAAAGATACCGTTATGGATTACGAGAATAATTCCTCCCGATAAATGGTTGTCAATGGCATCACTGATATTGTCAAAATCAGCGTTATTTATTTCGCAGCCACCGTATACCCAAATCACATCTTTGCCATTTTCAATATTGCGCTTAACCTCTTCGGCACACTCAGTATTAAATATCGGCGCACCTAAGTCAGAAGCACTCGAAAAATTCTCACCATTAAGTCCATATGGTACATAACCGAATTTGGTTTTATCGGACATAACACTAAACCAATCATCTCGTGGAACATTAAAGACATCTAAGAAAGGATCCATTGTCGTATCTTGCTTATAGTCTTCGGCAGTATCAGCTAAGTTAGAAACTCCAAAAGAGTAATTGGTGTCTCTACAATACTGTTCATTAGGTGGTGTACTATCTGGAAAAGAACGGTATGGTTTTATCGTTTGATAAGGGTGGTAGGTGTTATAGCTAGTAGCATGAAAATAGTTAAAATATCTCACCGCAGTGCACTGCCACTCATTGCTTCCCAAACTCTTACCTGGATCGGCCGACGATGTGTAACCGCCATTTATCACAAGGTCTGACTTAGAACGGATCGCACCAGTCGAAGAAACTACTGGGGCGGTAAACGCTTTTTTCAAAGTGACATAGCCACTCTTAGAGTGGATAACATTGGGCGTTCCTACAACAATGTACAGTTCATCAAGGCCAAGCAACGCCTTACAGGAAGAGACACTTGCAGGTACCGCGTTTAACTGCTTAGCTTGGGTATAAACACATTCCAATCCGCCCTCAGCTGCCCAGTGGTCTTTTCGAACTTCAACTTCATTTTGTGCCCGTTTGATTTGATAAAAGAGTCCTTTATAGCTACCTAAAGAAACCAGTAAACTCAAAATAAGCAAGATACTGGTGATCAATAAGGTCGCGAACCCATGCGATGTTTTCATATCACCAGTTCCTCTGTTTAACTTGGAAAGATAACGACTGAGTCATTGAAGGGGTGTTTTTCAGCGAAGTATCGAGCTCAACGGTCACTAACGCTGAAGAGACTTTTGCACCAGGTAGTGCCACTAAGGAGACATCGAACTTATCCACCAAGATACGCTCTTTGTGAAATAGAGTGTTGCAGTTATGACCAATCATTCCAGGAAAATTTCGCGCCTCAAGCACTGACATTACAGTGGATTGCTTTTTCTCACATATTCTCAACACGTTACTTGCGGAAGAGGTTTGCTCATATACAACATTGGTATAGGTATAAGAGCCACCAGAAACAGCAGATACATACGCATATGCCAACAACCCTGTTGTGGCACTATTTTCAACATAATAAAGATGATCCGCACCAGACAACTTTACCTGATGAGATGAAATGCCATTATAACCAGCCCTATGCATGTCAAGTTTCATCATCTGTAATACGCTATTGCTACTTTGCAGTAATGTCAGCTCCTTTGTTCGGTCTGTTGCAACCCTCTGCCCTAGCACTAACACCGTTCCTATAATGCCAATCGCTATGATGCCAACCGTAGAAGCGACCATGAACTCAATTAAACTCGCCCCTAACTGGCGTGAAGAAACCACGGCTCTCATATCAACAACGCTCATAGTTTAAATAGAGGGCTGAATTAGGCGAGCAAACACGTACAATGGCAGAGCGATGATAAGTCCTCATTTCCAGCAGATCGGTAGACGCATTAACAGGGTGAAACGAGATGCGTCCGCTTTTAGGTCGACCGTGAGTTTCATCAAAACTGATTTGATCTGAGGTATACGTATTTGAAAGTGTAATGCCATCAAAAGGTTTGCCAGATAGATGCAAAAGACGATTACCGACACCTTGCGTATCTCTGTCTGTCAGCTCTAAAGACCAATCGCCGCTACTATTCGTTGCTCCAGACATCACAATATGAATCCACAATCGCTCGCGCCTCATGACAGCTTCGGACTTTGCCATCAGTACAAAGCCACTCAACTCCTTGGCTAACCTTTCCATCTTTATCTTCTCTGAGACAGAGCTATAGCTTGGCACGGCCCACACCATCAATGCGCCAATAACCAATATCGTTATCAGTAACTCAAGTAAGGTAAAGCCGCGAGACATTTCCCAAAATCCTATGTAAAACAGTAAGTAACCATATTCAACCTTGCACAGAGGGTATCATCAAAGAAAAATGGTCAAGTCGGTAAAAAGGAACTACGCGAAATGATTCGAAGAAATGAATGCAAGAGAAGAAAAAATCGTTTAGGAGGGATGACATTGATCGAATTACTGATCGTTATCTCTGTTATCGCTATTTTGGCAGCTATTGCTTATCCAAGTTATCAAAGCTATGTGCTCAAATCCTATCGAACTCAAGCCCTCGCCGATCTCTCGAGAATTCAGCTACAATTGGAATCTTCATATAACAGCGGCTATAACTGGAGCAGCCTTGTTTCCGGTGGGGTCTGCTCAATTTGTGAATCGCCCACAGATCGATTCAGCTTTTCTGTTGTCAGCCAAGCCAACAAAGCTTATATCATTAAGGCAACCGCACAATCAGGGACGGGACAAACCAAAGACCAATGCCTAACCGACCAAAACGCCAACTATATTAGCCTCGACTCGACCAATACGGTTTACCCTGAAGATTGCTGGATTTAAAAAACAAAAAAGCCCGCATTGCTGCAGGCTTTTTAATCAAATTAACGCACAAATTAGCTTGTTAGGTCATCAAAGAACTTTTTAACGCCGTTGAAGAAGCCTTCAGATTTTGGCTTGTGTTTAGTTGCAGCTTCACCGCCACACGACTCTTCAAACTCTTTAAGCAGTTCTTTCTGACGAGAGCTTAGGTTTACTGGTGTTTCAACCGCTAGTTTAACGATTAGGTCACCCACGCCACCGCCACGAACACCTTTCACACCCTTACCACGCATACGGAACATACGGCCAGTTTGAGTTTCTGAAGGAACTTTCAGGCTTACACGACCGTCTAGTGTTGGGACTTCTACTTCACCGCCCAATGCCGCCATTGCGAAGCTTACTGGCACTTCACAGTAAAGATTGTTGCCATCACGCTCAAAGATGTGGTGCTCTTTTACATGGACTTGTACGTACAAGTCGCCTGCTGGTGCACCCATTTCTCCCGCTTCACCTTCGCCAGATAGACGAATACGATCGCCAGTATCCACGCCAGCTGGGATCTTAACGTTAAGTGTTTTGGTTTTATGTTTACGACCTTGACCATGACAAACATTACATGGGTCTTTAATGATCTTGCCTTGACCGTGACAGGTAGGACAGGTTTGCTGAACAGCGAAGAAACCTTGACGCATCTGAACTTGGCCATGACCATGACAAGTACCACAAGTTTCAGCAGAAGAGCCTTTCTTCGCACCAGAACCTTCACAGCTATCACAGTGAACCAAAGTAGGTACTTCAATCTCTTTCGAAACACCACGAACCGCTTCTTCAAGCGTCAGTTCCATGTTGTAACGTAAATCGGCGCCACGTTGCGCGCGCTGTTGACCACCGCCACGACGGCCGCCACCAAAAATATCACCGAACACATCGCCAAAGATATCACCGAAATCTGCACTGCCGCCGCCACCGAAGCCGCCGCCGCCCATGCCACCTTGTTCAAAGGCTGCATGACCATATTGATCGTAAGCCGCTTTCTTTTGCGGATCTAGCAAGATTTCATACGCTTCTTTTACTTCTTTAAACTTGTCTGATGCAGTTTCATCACCCTGGTTACGGTCCGGATGGAATTTCATTGCTAAGCGCTTGTAAGCTTTCTTGATATCGCGCTCTGATGCATCGCGGCTAACGCCTAATACTTCGTAAAAATCACGTTTTGACATGTTCTTCGTCACCAAATTTATTACTGCAAACGACCAAATGTCGCTTGGTGTTTATATCGATCTAACTAATGGCTCTGAATTTTAGCGACTTCGCACTAAAAAGACACTTTTAGTTAGATGGACATAGCTTTTACAAACATACGGGCGTATGAGTTTCCTCAAACGCCCGCATCATATTCAAGTTAAGTCAGATTCAAGAATTATTTCTTGTCTTCTTTCACTTCTTCGAACTCAGCGTCTACCACGTCGTCGTCTTGCTTAGGCTGTTCGCCAGCTTCACCTGCTTGTTGAGCTTGTGCTTGCTGTTGAGTAATTTCCATTAGCTTTTGAGCTGCAGTCATTAGAGCTTGAACTTTTGTATCAATCTCTTCTTTGTCTTCGCCCTTACGCGCTACTTCAAGTTCAGAGATAGCTGCTTCAATCTTCTCTTTCTCTTCTACAGGTAGAGCTTCACCAGCTTCTTCTACTTGCTTACGAGTACCGTGAATCATTTGGTCAGCTTGGTTACGTGCAGTTGCTAGCTCTTCGAACTTCTTGTCCGCTTCTTTGTTAGCTTCTGCTTCTTGAACCATTTTCTCGATATCTTCGTCGCTTAGGCCGCCAGAAGCTTGGATAGTGATCTTCTGCTCTTTACCTGTCTGCTTATCTTTAGCAGATACGTGAAGGATACCGTCAGCATCTAGGTCGAATGTTACTTCGATTTGTGGCATGCCACGTGGTGCTGGCTGAATGCCTTCTAGGTTAAATTGACCTAGAGACTTGTTGTAAGTCGCTTGCTTACGCTCACCTTGAAGAACATGGATAGTTACCGCGTTCTGGTTGTCTTCTGCTGTAGAGAAAACTTGGTTCGCTTTAGTTGGGATAGTTGTGTTCTTCTCAACTAGCTTAGTCATTACGCCGCCCATAGTCTCGATACCTAGAGACAGTGGAGTAACGTCTAGTAGAAGTACATCTTTAACATCACCAGCTAGTACACCACCTTGAACTGCAGCACCCATTGCTACTGCTTCATCAGGGTTTACGTCACGGCGAGCATCTTTACCGAAGAACTCTGCAACTTTAGCTTGAACCATTGGCATACGAGTCTGACCACCAACTAGGATAACATCAGTGATGTCGCCTACAGATAGGTCTGCATCCGCTAGAGCAACTTTTAGTGGCTCAAGAGAACGTTGTACTAGGTCTTCAACTAGAGATTCTAGTTTCGCACGCGTTACTTTAACGTTCATGTGCTTAGGACCAGTCGCATCAGCAGTAACGTAAGGTAAGTTTACGTCTGTTTGAGTAGTAGAAGAAAGCTCGATCTTCGCTTTTTCTGCTGCTTCTTTAACACGCTGCATTGCTAGTGGGTCGTTCTTAAGGTTGATACCTTGCTCTTTGTTGAACTCGTCTACTAGGTAGTTGATTAGACGTGTATCGAAGTCTTCACCACCAAGGTGTGTGTCACCGTTAGTTGCTAGTACTTCAAACGTTTTTTCGCCTTCAACTTCATCGATTTCGATGATAGAGATATCGAATGTACCACCACCAAGGTCGTATACCGCGATAGTGCGGTCGCCGCCAGACTTGTCTAGACCGTATGCTAGAGCAGCTGCTGTTGGTTCGTTGATGATACGTTTAACTTCTAGACCTGCGATACGGCCAGCATCTTTAGTTGCTTGACGCTGAGCATCGTTAAAATAAGCAGGTACTGTGATAACTGCGCCAGTTACTTCTTCACCTAGGAAGTCTTCAGCTGTTTTCTTCATTTTCTTCAGGATTTCAGCTGAAACTTGAGGAGCAGCCATTTTTTGGCCTTGCGCTTCTACCCAAGCGTCACCGTTGTCAGCCTTAACGATTTTGTAAGGCATGATTTCGATATCGCGCTGAACTTCTTCGTCTTCAAAACGACGACCAATAAGACGCTTGATTGCAAATAGCGTGTTTGTTGGGTTTGTAACTGCTTGACGTTTAGCTGGTTGGCCTACTAGCGTTTCACCATCTGTGTATGCAACAACAGATGCCGTTGTACGCTCACCTTCTGCGTTTTCGATTACGCGTGGTTTGTCGCCGTCTAGTACAGCAACACATGAGTTAGTAGTACCTAAGTCAATACCAATGATTTTACCCATCAGGCTATCTCCGAATAATTTTCTATTTTCGTTTTGCTCTATCCCCTATGTGGGGGACGTAGGATCGGGTTTCAACCCTTGCTCACAAACAAAAATAATGTTGTTTGCTTCATCTATGCCACATAGATAAGGGCGGCAAATGGGTTTTCAAGGGAAGAAGTGAAAAAAAATCAAAAAAAAGCGAGGCACATGGCCTCGCCTCTTAGTTCAATATGAAGATTATGCGTTCGCTTGAGCCGGTTTTGCTTCAACCTCTGCTTCAGCGCCGATTTCACCTTCAGATTTTGCAACAATCGTGTTCACTGCTGTATCACCAACAACGTTTGATGATGTACAGAACATATCGTTAATGCGGTCAACAGCGGCAACAATCGCTAGACCTTCTGGCGGTAAACCTAGTTGGTGCAAGATAACGCCAACCATAACAACACCGCCACCTGGAACACCACCAGCACCGATAGACAGTAGTAGAACCGTGAAACCAAGTGTCACTAAATCAGAAACTGCGATTGGCTGACCAAATGCGTTTGCACAAAAAACAGCGGCAATAGCGATGTAGATAGATGCACCAGCCATGTTCATAGTTGCACCTAGTGGAACACCAAAACCAGCCACTGACTTAGATACACCGATCTTGTCTGTCAGAGTGCGCATTGTGACAGGAATCGTTGCGTTTGAGCTTGCTGTTGATAGCGAGAATAGAACCTGTTCGCGAGTCTTACGTGAAAATTCAACTGCAGAGATACCCGTGAACATCTGTACTGCGATTGGGTAAACCACGAAGATCCAAAGTACTAGCATTGAAACAACAAGAGCTACGTAACCCGCCACAGACGCTAGTGTATCCGCATCTAGAGTTGCACCAAGTTGAATCATTAACGCAAATACACCGTATGGCGCTAGGCTCATCACAAGACCAATTAGCTTCATCATGATGTCGTTAGCCACTTTGAACGTACGAATCGCCGGGCCACCTTTCGCATCAAGCGCCTGAATAGCAAGACCTGTCAAAATTGCCATAAAGATGATTTGAAGCATGTCGCCATTAGCAAACGCCTGAACAGGGTTGCTTGGTACAATGTTTACAACCATAGAGAAGATATCTGGCGTTTCAGTACTCTTAAGAGTGATTGAATCCGAGATCGTCCCTGCAAGGTTTGCACCCGCACCTGGCTGAACAATCATAGCCACTGTTAGGGCTGCAATAATCGCGACGATGGTATTAATAATGTATAGAGCAAAGGTTTTACCACCTAAACGACCAAAAGAGCGAATATCTTTAAGTTCTACGATACCGCAAACGATAGACACGTAAACCAAAGGAACGACTAACAGTTTGATTAGTGAAACAAACATGCCACCAGCACCTTCCGCTGCGCCTAAAAGATACGTATCAAAAATCGCAATACCGCTAAATAAGTACTGAATCGCTGTACCGATCAATAGACCAGCAAACAGACCTATGAAAATCTTACTTGAGAGCGACTTATCCATGTATAAATCTCCGAAATGTTATGTTTAATATTTATAGTTTTATAGGTATTTCCACCAATATATTCGGTGGATATCGCGAATATTACACGTCAGAGTCACAAAATAAAGGATTAATTTACATAATTATCACATATAGCAAACAAGTTGATTATTTTGAAACAGGCTACAAACACAGACAAACAAACCTAATAACTGAGATTACATAGAGTTATGACAAGAGCTATTCACCTCCATTAGAAAGCGCTAATTTTAATCCTTAGAGACAAAAAAAGAGAGGCAATGCCTCTCTTTCATAATTTCCAAATTTATGTGATGTGTAACTAGTTACTTAGCAACCATTACCATCGCAGGGCGAACAACACGACCATTTAACTCGTAGCCTTTTTGCATAACGAACATCACTGTGTTGGCTTCGTGGTCCGGGCTCTCTTGAATAGACATAGCCTGGTGCAGTTCAGGGTTAAACGCTTCGCCTTCTGGGTTTATTTCTTTCAAACCAAACTTAGCGACAGTATCAACGAATGTCTTGTGCGTTAATTCAACACCTTCAAGCAGAGGTTTCACCGCTTCTGCTTCAGTGTCTGCAGCTTGAATTGCACGCTCTAGGTTATCGATAACCGGCAGAAGCTCTTCAGCAAATTTGTTCAGCGCATACTTACGTGCTTTGTCGATTTCAGTTTCAGTACGACGACGCATGTTTTCAACTTCCGCTTTTGCACGAAGTACACTGTCTTTTTGCTCTTGAATTTTTGCTTCACTTGAAAGCAATGCCGCTTCTAGTTGAGCAATCTTAGCGTCTTTCTCATCACCAATATCTTCAAGTTCAGCTTCCGCTTCTTGAGCAGCTGCTTCGACTTTCTCAGCCTCTTCGATGATTTGATCTAGCTCTTCTTCAGTAACTTTGTTTTCTTCGTTGCTCATGATATCTCCAGAATTCATTTCCTTCGGCACCTAACGCTTCACGTTTATCGCGTTTAGATACACAAAAATTCGCATAATTAGCTAACTTGCCATTATTATGGGGATGAAGATTATTGATTCAAGCCTATTTAGTGCGGAAACCCTATGAAAAAATCTTTTCAAGTGATCGCCATCATTGGTAAACCACGAGATCAACAAGCTATTCAGACCCACCGAGAGCTGTATCTTTGGTTAAAATCTGAAGGTTATCAAGTTTTTATCGACGATCGCCTAGTCGAGATCCTCGATGACGTACCAAAAGAAGACTTTGCGAGCTTGATTCAACTAGGAAAAGCCGCAGATTTGGCCATTGTTGTTGGTGGTGATGGCAATATGCTTGGTGCCGCACGCGTCTTGTCCCGCTTCGACATCTCAGTTATTGGCGTTAACCGTGGTAATTTAGGCTTTTTGACCGACCTCAACCCTGAAGATTTTCAGTCAGCATTGAAAGCAGTGCTAGAGGGAGAGTTCATAGAAGAAGAGCGCTTCTTATTGGAAGCCGAAGTTCATCGCCACGGCCATGTAAAAAGCCACAATGCAGCATTAAATGAAGCGGTGCTGCACCCAGGCCAAGTTGCTCACATGATCGAGTTTGAAGTCTATATCGATGAAACATTTGCTTTCTCGCTTCGCGCAGACGGATTAATCGTATCCACACCAACAGGCTCTACAGCTTACTCTTTATCGGGTGGTGGCCCGATTTTGTCACCAAGCTTAAATGCTATTTCATTGGTACCGATGTTTCCTCATACCTTATCAAGTCGTCCTTTGGTTGTTGACGGCAACCGCCGCATTAAGCTGCTCGTTTCGCCAGACAATCGAGGAACACAGGAAGTCAGCTGCGATGGCCAGGTCTCTTTACCTGTGTCTCCCGGCGACGAGGTGCACATTTACCAGAGCCCAAATGTACTTAAGCTGATCCATCCGAAAGATTACAGCTACTACCACGTTTTACGAAACAAACTCGGTTGGTCGAGCAAATTGTTTTAGTGTAGGTTGAAGACACACCAAGGCTGGCGCATAAACGTCAGCCTTTTTGTTTTAATAGTTGAAATGTTTTTTCTGGTTACTCCTAAACCTCTCAAGATCTTCCTCACAAAAATTTCCACCTGTAACTTTACTGTATAAAGAAACAGTATATACTGTATTCATACACAGTATTGTTCATTTAAACAGGTACATAAAAATGCTGGCTCATCTAAGTGTTAATAATTTTGCGATTGTTAAGTCTCTCCAGCTAGAGCTATCCAAGGGAATGACCACCATCACAGGTGAAACAGGCGCGGGTAAATCCATTGCAATTGATGCATTAGGGTTATGCCTTGGCGGCCGAGCAGAAGCCAGCATGGTACGACAAGGAGAAGAAAAGACCGAAGTAAGCGCGGCCTTTTCACTAGAGAACAATATTCACGCCACCCGCTGGCTTGAAGATAATGATCTGCTGGACGGTAGCGACTGCATTTTGCGCCGAATTGTCAGCAAAGAAGGTCGTTCACGTGCATTTATCAACGGCAGCCCTGTTCCCCTTTCTCAGTTAAAAAGTTTAGGCCAGCTACTGATCAACATTCACGGTCAACACGCTCACCATCAATTGATGAAGAGCGATTACCAAATGGCGATGCTAGACCAATACGCAGGCCATACGAACCTACTTAAAAGTACTCGAAATGCATACCAAACTTGGCGACAAGCGGACAACAACTTAAAACAGTTGAAAGAAAACAGCGCCGCCAATCTGGCTCAAAAACAATTGCTCGAATATCAGATCAAAGAACTCAACGAGCTATCACTTGGTGAGGAAGAATATGAAGATCTTGAACAAGAACACAAACGATTATCCAATAGTGGAGAACTTGCCTCCACTTGCCAACAAGCCATCGAGCTTATTTACGAAGGTGAAGAAGTTAATGCGCTTGGTATTTTGCAATCAGCCAATAACTCCCTAATTCAACTCGCCGAACTGGATGAGAAACTTGCCGAGCTTCCAAACATGCTGGCTGAGGCAATCATTCAAATTGAAGAAGCGAACAGCGAACTACGCAACTACTTAGATTGTATTGATGTAGATCCAGCGCGTATGGCATTTGTTGAGGAGCGATTCTCTAAAGTTATGTCGATGGCAAGAAAACACCATGTCTTGCCAGATGAGCTCTATCAACATCATCAAGACTTGCTCAGCCAAATTGAAGCGCTAGATTGCTCAGATGAACGTCTAGAAGAACTAGAGCAAGAAGTGGAAACGAAGTATCAACACTTCCTCACAACCGCAGAAAAGCTGCACAAGTCGCGCAGCCGCTATGCAAAAGAGCTAAATAAACTCATTACGGCAAGTATGCATGAACTGAGCATGGAAAAAGCCCAGTTTAGTATCGAGATTAATAACGAGAGCACCCACCCATCGCCGCTCGGCATGGACACTGTTTGTTTTGTGGTATCGACCAACCCAGGTCAACCAATGCAACCTATTGCGAAAGTAGCCTCAGGTGGTGAGTTATCTCGTATATCATTGGCGATTCAAGTCATCACCGCGCAGAAAGTTGATACGCCAAGTCTAATCTTCGATGAAGTCGATGTAGGTATCAGCGGCCCAACAGCTGCCGTGGTTGGTAAAATGCTACGTAAGCTTGGCGAGTCAACACAGGTTATGTGTGTGACTCACTTACCTCAGGTTGCAGGTTGCGGCCACCAACAGCTCTTCGTTGCTAAACAAACCAAGGCAGGAAAAACCGAAACACAGATGAATTCACTCAATGAAGATCAACGAGTGTCTGAACTTGCGCGCTTACTTGGCGGCAGCCAGATCACAGAATCAACCATGGCAAATGCTCGTGAGCTGCTTATTGCCGCTTAACTCCGGCACTTTCTTCTTTTTGTCGAGCCAAAGTTCCCTAAATAAAATTTTTTGGCTCGACTTTGCAACAAATCTCAAAAATCACGGTCTGAAACAATTCAAAACCGCATGAGTTTTTTACATTAACGCTCAGCTTGTTTATTATCGGAAAAGTTTAAGAAATATCAGTAGCAAGAATTAAAGTATGCAACTAACTAAGTGGCTTATCGCTGTACCGCTCGCTATGTCTACCCTGACAGGCTGCTCTTTATTGGAAAAATTGGTTTATCGTATCGATATCAACCAAGGTAACTACATTGAACAAGATTCAGTTGAAAAGCTGAAGTTTGGCATGACTAAAGAGCAAGTACGTTATGTTATGGGATCACCAATGCTCATTGAGAATGGATACCCTGACACTTGGTACTACATCTACCACCATACAGATGGCCACAATGACTCCATTCAAAAGGATTTGATCGTTAGCTTTAATGGTCAAGGACAGTTGGTTGAAGTGAAGGGTGACTACCCAGCAAGCACAGATTTTTTTGAAAGCATTAACTAAGGTTTCCTCACTTTAATGCTAAAAATTAGAAAGGGTTGACGTGAAAGCGCCAACCCTTTTTTTGTATCCGAACTTTGTAAGCAATTCGCTTAACTCTCTTTACGCAGTGGATTCTTTTTACCACCGGTCACCGGATCTACGGCCCCGACAGCTTTTGCTTGCTCTGCTCGTTTACGGCGAATCTCTTTTGGATCCGCAAGTAACGGACGGTAAATTTCGATTCTATCTTTGTCGCGCACCGTCGCATCAAGTTTAACATTGCGGCTAAATACACCGACTTTGTTCTGCTTAAGGTCGATCTCTGGGTATTGTTCAATCACACCTGACTGCTCGATGATCTCTTCAACCGTCATTGCCTTGTTAACCACAAGTGTGAATACACGTTGCTCGTTGGGCAGTGCATAAACCACCTCGACATGAATCATGTCCGACTCAATACTCATATGCTGGATACACCTGTTTTGCGCGTTGAGTGAAAGCATTCACCATATTGCTCGTCAATTCATTGAAAACTTTACCAAAAGCCATTTCAATCATTTTACTTGAAAACTCAAATTCGAGCTTCAATTCCACTTTGCATGCCTGCTCATCGAGTGGCGTAAAGAACCAGCCACCTTTTAGAGTTTTAAACGGGCCATCTACTAAACTCATGACAATAGCTTCACCTGCCACAAGCGCATTTGAAGTAGTAAACGTTTTACTGATCCCAGCCTTAGAAACATCAACAGAAGCCACCATTGCATCTGAGCTTGATTCAATCACGCGAGAGCCTGAACACCCTGGTAAAAACTCAGGATAGCTGGCTACATCATTAACCAGATTGAACATCTGTTCTGCACTAAACGACACCAAAGCAGAACGGCTGACTTGCTTCATATTGACTCCTCGTAACGGTTGCTTGAACCTCAAGCTTGTTGCAATTTTACTTTTATTTGCACTCAGCGCAAATAAAGGGATTTCCTAACTTAGCTCCTAACCGTATAATGCAGCCATTATGGCAAAGAAAAAATCAAAACAAAAAGCGGGTAGCAATACCATCGCTCTCAATAAGAAAGCTCGCCACGAATACTTCATTGATGATGAAATTGAAGCTGGGCTTGAGCTACAAGGCTGGGAAGTTAAGTCACTTCGTCAAGGCAAAGCAAATATCGCTGAAAGCTATGTTTTCATGCGTGACGGTGAAGCTTTTGTCAGTGGTATGACGATTACTCCTCTTAATCAAGCATCTACCCACGTCGTTGCTAACCCAACGCGCGTGCGCAAACTTCTTATGAGCCGTCGTGAACTCGACAACCTACTCGGTCGCATCAACCGTGAAGGTATGACATTAGCAGCACTATCATTGTACTGGTCACGCTCATGGGTAAAAATGAAAATTGGTGTAGCTAAAGGTAAAAAGCTGCACGACAAACGTACTGATCTTAAAGAAAAAGATTGGGCTCGTGAAAAAGCACGAGTTATGAAGAGCTCATTGCGTTAATCTTGAGCACTTAAACGCACAAGTATAGACAGGCTACGCTTTTCTGGTACTATGCGAAGAACACTTGGGGCTGATTTAGGATTCGACAGGAATTTTGAAGTCTGAGGTGCATGCCGTGGGGCGGTTGGCCACGTAAAAAGCCGCAAAAAAATAGTCGCAAACGACGAAAACTACGCACTAGCAGCTTAATAACCTGCTCAGAGCTCTCTCGCCCTAGCTTCCGCACGTAAGACGGGGACCAACGAGAGATCAAACCCAAACGCGCTAGCTCGGATTCTCCCGCCTGAGAGATGAACAGCGAATTATAATTCAGGATAGCTTTTGGCTAGCGTGTCGGTTCGCAGGTCACTGGTGAAATTAAAGATCGACTAAGCATGTAGTACCAATGATGAATGGTTTTTGGACGCGGGTTCAACTCCCGCCAGCTCCACCAAACGTTTGGAAAGGCGCTAACTCTCTGAGTTAGCGCCTTTTTTGTGTTTACTTCTCAGTAATTTGGCTATTGGTACTAAGGCACTGTACTAAACAGTAGTTTTTGTTGATGATAAGCAATCTTTTATTACTTGAATGGAATGAAAATTATTCATTAAGTTGAGAGCGGCAAATTCGCATACCTAGCCGTTCAACCGCAAGAGTCTCAATTAAGCTCGCTAGAATGGACGCTTTCAGTTGCGTTTTTTTGCTGTAGCCAATTTAAAATAGCTCGATTGGTTTCTTGCGGCTTTTCTTGCTGGATCCAGTGGCCACAATCTAGGTGGACAACATCCGCATTTGGCACAAAGTCTTTAAGTTTTTCAAACTTAGGTATCACGTCTCTATCACCGTAAATCATCAGCGTAGGGTGTTGAATAATTGGCTCTACACCTGCCAGTAAATGCCAGTTGCGATCCAAATTTCTGTACCAATTAATACTCCCAGTGAACCCTGTCGATTCAAAGGCAGATACAAAAACCGCCAATTCACTGTCACTCATTAAAGGCTCTCCGGTGGGCACTTCCGCTCTAGCAAGATCAATCATCGCCATACCCGGTTCAGGTTCGTTAGGCAGCTCGTTTTTTCGATAGAGGTTGCGGAGAAAACGGTGTGTATTATCGTTCATCACAGCATCTGCAACGCCAGGCTGCCGATTAAAGTGAACAAAATAATTGTCACTTCCTAGCACCTGCTCCATGAACTCAATCCATGGTGTTTCTCCTCTTTCTTGATAAGGCAGGCTCAGATTAATCAGTTTACTCACGCGATCTGGATGCAACAAAGCTAGCCCCCAAACGACCATTGCTCCCCAATCGTGCCCCACAAACATCGCATTTTTGTATCCATAATGATCAAGAAGCGCAATGAGATCACCCGTCAAATGCGCGATGTCGTAGGCCGTAGTATCAATCGGACAAGACGAGTTACCATAACCTCGTTGATTTGGAACGATAACATGATACCCCGCAGCGACCAGAGCTGGGATTTGGTAGCGCCAAGAGAATGCAAGCTCTGGCCAACCATGACAAAGTACGATTGGATTTCCAATATTTTGCTGCCCCGCTTCGAATACTTCTAGTTCGACGCCATTAATAGCAATAAGGGTTGGATGTGGAAAACAGGTTGAGTCAAACATACGCTTCTCTTTTTACTTAAATTAATCAGACAATGCCTCAGGATTTTCGGAAGTGGATTGCAACTTCGACATAACCTTGATGACGTGTTCAATTAATTTATATAGCGTAATGGTGACAAATATTGGC
>Ga0209272_10000868_pt1 | contig 21114 bp, 18 predicted proteins | sample tdDd002_FD_187125 | JGI IMG/M metagenome (GOLD analysis project Ga0209272, IMG submission 187125) | Marine sediment microbial communities from the Atlantic coast under amendment with organic carbon and nitrate - tdDd00.2 (SPAdes)... | ecosystem: Environmental > Aquatic > Marine > Coastal >... | reverse complement strand
TCCAAAAGAGTCATACTCTTAAAATTAAGCGGTTTGTCAAGTTTTAAGAGTTGTCCCATTTTTTCCATGGTCTTATCCATTTCCAAAAGATTGGAGTCATCTCTTAAAAGTCCCATAACAGCACGAATAACATCTTTGGGTTGCGCTTCAGAGGTTTTAACATTCTGAGTAGTTTCATTGAACTCCAATACTTTCAAAACAACTTCCTTAAAATCAGCAGTCTTTAAAGCTTCTACCGAATCAAACTTCAAAAGCTGACTCATCTTCTCAAGAACTTCTGTCGGCTGTTCCATCAACGTTTGAGACGGTTGTGTCAAAGGCGCTGTATTGGTTTCTGGAAGCGCTTCCGTTGGCAAAGGTGTTTGAACTATTTTATCAAACGCTTCGTTAATCTTAGAAAGAAACTGAAAGTTCTTTGTTATTGTCTGAATAGCATCTTTTGTAATATTTATATCCAAAGATTTTAAGATTTCAAAAGCTTTTACATTCTCAGGAGTAGACTTCAACTCTATTTTTGTTAAGGTCTCTTTTACCTGTGTTTCCGTCAATCCTTTTTGCTCTGGTAAAATTTCTAATTTTGGTAATTCAGCACCTTCACTTTCAAGCACTTGAAAAGCCAAGCTTTGTCCTTCAACAAATCGTTCAGGTTGATCAACTACCGCACGCAAACTAGAGCCATCTTCCATTTGGATTAAGATCGCCTGAGTTTGTATACTAATTATTTTGCCTTCAAAAGCTGTACCAGCTTTTAACTGTGCCATAACCTTTGGAGACACTTTAACATCTTGTAGTTGCATCTGAATTTGCTGAGAGGTTATTCTCATATAAAATCCTTTACAAATGTTTTTCTATGAATCGGTGAAATTCCGACTGAATTCAACCCCGTATAATGACTTGCTGTACCATACCCTTTATTGTTTGCGAAATCATACTCCGGATATGTTTCATGATACTCTTTCATCATATTATCTCGAGTTACTTTTGCCATAATAGAAGCTGCAGCTATAGTGACGCTTTTTTCATCACCTTTAATAATACTGGTTTGATCAATATCAACATCTAATTTTACTGCATCTATCAGCAAGTGATCCGGTCTTTGTTTCAAACCGTCTATAGCACGTTTCATAGCCAGTTTGGTTGCACCCAGTATATTAAACTCATCAATTTCTTCCGGGCTAGCCATACCATAAGATACTTCTACTGCAGTATTTTTAATCAACTCAAATAAACGTTCTCTGTTTTTCAAAGAAACTTTTTTGGAATCATTAATACCATCGTAGATATAGTACTCTTTCAGAACAACAGCACAAGTGACTACAGGACCAGCAAGAGGTCCACGACCCACTTCATCTATACCTGCAATATATTGATACCCATTTTCCTTAAGGTTTAATTCAAAGATAGAAAGTTCCTCTAATCTTTTGATTTCTTTTAACCGGTTAGCTTCTTTTTTATAAACACCTTCTATTAACTTTAGAACACCTTTTCTATCGTCAAGTTTCAATTCTTCACAATATAAAAGTTGATCTGAAAGCATCATTTCAGACAATTCCTTTTTTATGTTTCCAATTGCTTTAGCCATTCATACGACCTTCTATTTCATCTGGTCTCTCAAGCGTGATATGACCTAGTCTACCACTTCTAAAATCATTGATAACAAGTTTTGCCACTCTATTGTAATCTACATCTTTTGAACGGTCATAGAAGTTCTTATGTGCTGCTATAGCATCAACCACTTCAATTGGTTCTACTTCGTCAAAATCCATATCCAATTGATATCTTTTCTTCATTGTATCAGGATAAGTAGCCATCAACCTCTTTACTAAAAAGAATCCAATATCTTCAATGACTAAAGTGTCATCATTAATCGCACCTGTAAAGGCTAAATTAAGACCAGCAATTTGATCATCAATCTTAGGCCATAAGATACCCGGTGTATCAAACAGTTCGATATCATCTCTAACTCTAATCCATTGTTTACCTTTAGTAACACCAGGTTTATTACCTGTTCTTGCAGATTTCTTACCAACCAGTTTATTGATCAAAGAAGACTTACCAACATTAGGTATTCCTACAATCATCATTCTGATCGCACGTGGTACACGCCCTTGTGAAATCATCTTATCCACAAGTGGTTTTGTCTCTACCTTAACTTGTTTCAGTAAATGTTTAACACCATCACCTGTAATAGAATTTATTGGAATCGCAACAATTCCTTTTTCTTTAAAATACAAAACCCAGTCTTTTAAAACTCTTTGATCACAAAGATCATGTTTGTTTAACAGAACAACTCTTGGTTTATTACCAACCAATTCATCTATTTGCGGATTTCTACTACTGATTGGAATTCTTGCATCTAGAAGTTCCACTACAACATCAACAAGCTTCAAGTTCGCTTGAATCAGCTCTTTTGTTTTTTTCATATGTCCTGGATACCAGTTAATTAACATATCATCACCTCATTATTTATTATAAAATATTCTTATTTAAATTGAAAGAGTGATGACAAGTCATCACTCTTTTTAATAATTAGCTATAATTATTTTGCTCTACGTGGCTTAACTTTAGCAGCTTTACCAACTCTGTCTCTTAAGTAGTTGATTTTAGCTCTTCTTACTTTACCAAGTCTAACAACTTCGATTTTATCAACTTTTGGAGAATGTAATGGTAATGTCTTTTCAACACCAACACCTGATGAAATCTTTCTTACTGTGAAAGTTTCTCTAGCGCCGCCACCTTGTCTCTTCATTACGATACCTTCGAAGATCTGAATTCTTTCTCTTTTACCCTCAACGATTTTGATATGTACTTTTACAGTATCTCCAACTTGAAAGTGTGGTCTCTCTGTATTAAGCTGTGCTTGCTCAATACTTTTAATAATATTGTTCATTGGATTGCCTCCTAATTACTCGTTACGTTCTTAATGAACCTTTTCCACCAGAGGAACGCACGTTAGTGTCTCAATCGACACACTCAAACATTATACTACCATTTGTTTTATTTGTCTATATATTTATCCAATATTTTCTGTTCTAATCGCGATAATTTATGGTTTTCTTGCCATTTTTCTAACATTTCAGGTCGACGTTCCTGTGTCAACCTGATACTCTCTTCCAAACGATGCTCTTCAATTAACTTATGATTTCCAGACAATAAAACATCAGGAACCTTTTGTCCTTCAAAGTCAGCAGGCCTTGTATAATGTGGATATTCCAACAATCCATTATAGTGACTTTCATCTTCGTAAGAGACGTTTTGTCCTAAAACCCCATCACGCAACCTTGCTACAGAATCTATTAATACCATTGCAGGTAATTCACCACCGGTTAAGACATAGTCTCCAATAGATATTTCATCTGTTATATATTGATCTATTAACCTCTGATCAACACCCTCATAATGTCCGCAAAGTAAAGTCAGTTCATCTTCTAAAGCCAATTCACATGCCAACTTCTGATTAAACACTTTGCCTTTTGGTGTTAGATAAATAATCCTCGATTGTTTCTTGCTAGAGTGGTCATCAAGAGATAATAAAGCATCTTTAATAGGCTGTATTTTCATCACCATGCCTGCACCACCACCATAAGGATAATCATCTACTTTCTTATGTTTATTAGTAGAAAAATCTCTTATGTTAAGTGTATTGATTTCAATAATTTCTTGCTCTTGAGCACGTTTCAAAATACTGTGTGATAAGGAATCAAACATTTCAGGAAACAAAGTTAACACATTAAATTTCATTATATCAAACCTTCAATTAAAGTAACCTTTATAACACCTTCATCTAAATCGACTTCTTCGACAAATTCATCTACCACCGGAATTAAAACTTCTCTCCCATCTGGCGTTTTCACTAAATACAGATCATGAGCCGGATTTTGTATAACATCTTTTAAAATGCCAATTTCACCTTTTTGATGATCTACTACTTTTAGACCGATTATATCTTCAACGTAAACTCTATCTTCTTCAAGTTCAACTTTTTCAGTATAAACAATTACATTCTTATACTTTTCTACATCATTGATATGATCGAAACCTTTAAATTTAACAATTGCCAGATTCTTTTTATATCTTACTTTCTCAATGTAGAATTTCTCTTCTAACCCTTCAAAATATAAATATTCTAATTCTTCAAATCTCTCAAGATAATCTGTGGCTGGATATATTCTTACATCCCCTTTTAACCCTTGAGTATTTACTATTTTACCAATACGAATTAAATTCATGAAATCTCCTTAATAAATTTTCTCTTTTTTAAAAAATCAATCATATTATATACTAATTCCGAAGAAAATTCTATGCCTATCTTTGACAAAAGGATACTTTCGAGGGTGTCAGTTTTTTCTCCATAATGCATCATCATGTCCACCGAATCAACAAGTGTCACTATTTGAGATGAATATGGAATTTCCTCACCCTTTAAACCATGAGGATATCCTGTGCCATCGTAGTTTTCATGATGGTACAAAATAACTTCAGCAGCACTTGGATTGATACCTGATTCCACAGCTATATCATACCCTTTAGAAGTGTGACTCTTATATGATTTTTCTTCAAAGGCATCTTTAAAACTAACTTCGTATTCCACGATAGTTGGCATAAAGGTCAATGCGATATCATGTATTAACGCCGCATTTCGTATATCGACGATCTGAGTTTTACTCAACTCCATATATGTGGCAAACTCCTCAGCGAGATTACAACATCTTTTCAAATGCATATATAAACTCGGTAATAGTTCACCAAAATTTTTCCATAAAGCATCCGCTATTCTGGATTGGTCAATTTGATTTGAAATCAACTTATTGTAATACAAGTCTTGTTCTGCTCTTTTATAGATATCAAATAATAATAGATTGCTTTGACGTCTCATATATACACCGAAGTAAATATTAACGATAAAGCCATCTCTTTCTCTACATATACTCTCAACAACCTGTATTCTGTCATTGACCTCATTATCCGATAAATTACTTTGGATTATGGCAAACTGGCTTCCACTTAATCTTGCAATGGTACTATCAGCAAATATATCTGAAACAACTAAAGTTATTTCTTGCAATATTTCATCACCATGTTCATATCCAAAAGACTCATTAATTAATTTCAAACCTGTTATCTGCATTATTACAACAGATAATGTTTCATCATCTTTATCAAAAGTTTTGATATGTCTAATAAAATACTCTCGAGTGAATACCCCAGTAAGTGTATCGAGTGCAATTGTTTTATTAAGGGGTTGTATTTCATGTTCTAACTTAATATTTTTTTTCTTATAAACCTTGGCTTCATAAAGATTATCTTTTCGAATATAATTAGCGACATTAAAGCCTACAAGAATTATATAAACGATTCCAGAGATAACAAAATTGTCTGTTAATGTCCCTTGTCCTAGATTCATAAGTAATATCGCTACATAAATAGTAATTGCTAGAATATTTATTAAAAACACTTGCTGATATTTATCAAGAGTGGCTCTTTTTAATTTTATGTTCATTATTAACAGATCCACCAATATGGCAAACTGATAAATAACAACACAGATAACGACCACCATATCAAATGCATCAACAACTTCAATTTCCAGCTGTCGATTAGCCAATAATTGAATTGTACTAAGTGTCATTATAAAACTAAAAACAAACGGGACAGCTCTAACAAAAATGTATTTTGTTACGCTTGACTCTTCCCGATTAACCTGTCTGGAAAACTCTACATATATATTTCTAAATAAGAATAAGTGCAATACTGGTAAAGTATTATGAAATGCAACATTTAACATTTCATTTGTAACTAAATTAGTAGCCATCAAAACCAAACTATGAAGCAAAACTGTTAAAATAGAATACCGATAAACCAAAACGTTCTCTTTTTTAAGAATAAGTCCTACCACATAAAAAGCGGTAAAGGCAATTGTCATAATACTTAATATAATTAATAATATGTTTTCTTCCATATACGCCCCCTTGACTTATATTATAACAGAAAAAAGCTAGATTCCTCTAGCTTTCTAATCTAAAAATAAATTGGAAATAATCCCGACCTCTATCATTAAATTTAATGAACCGACCATTTAGTAAATTTTCAACAATCGTTTGTATGATATAAAAATCATAACTGTCTACCAACGAGGTCTCCGTTTCATCATTTTGGACATCTTGTTTCGAAGTAAAATCTCCAATACCGATGGATATCATAGAAGATTCATTTGATACTTCAATATCAAATCCGTTTCTTTTCGAATTGATCAATAGTTTATTACTTACCAAATCAACACATTTCTCAAACAAAGAAGTATTGATCAGTAGTCTTGCATTCTCATGACAGATAATGCCTATATCTTCAACGCCTTTGAATCGTTTATATTTATAAGCCACACTCTCTAAATAAGATTTCAAATCGACTTCTACGATTTCTTCACCTTCTTTAGTTTTGTACAGTTTAAGTGTATCTACAAAACCTATGACTTGATTTAAACTTTCTTCATATAGTGCTATCGTCTTGTCCAATTCTTCAAAGTGATGTACCAAAACACTTTTACTAAGTTCATTCTCATGAAATTTCTTACTGGTTTTATAAGAGATATTCTTAACATGACTCGTTGCGGTATTCATAACCCCTAAAGGTGTGTTCATATGATTGGCGATATTGATGAACATACTATCAAGAACATTTCTTTTTTCTGCAACCAACAACCTATCCTGCGTGTTATTTAGCGATTCCATGGTTGCTTCTAACTCTTGATTTTTTGCATACAGCTCTTGTTGCATTTCATGAGATTTAGCCAAAGTTGATTTTAAAAAGCTATTTGTATTTCGTAATTTATCACTCATGACTTCCAGCTCATAATTTCGATGTTTATAATCCGAATCCTCAAGTTGGTCCATTTCTCTATCATGTTGTTTTATAATACTGGTGTAGAAATCCATATTGAGTTGAATCTCTAAATCCTTTATGATTTCAAGGTAATAAAGGGCATCTTCAAATTTTCCAAAATGTTTACTTAGTTTATACATGACCAAACAGTAATGCAGATAAACCTTTTGATTCTGTGTCAACACCTCTGAATACTTAACCTTTTTTATGGTACGTTTTGCTAAATCATAATTCCTATTCAAAAAGTAAACTTCTGCTAATTCAATAATAACTTGCAGAAGCTGAAATTCATTTTTTGCCTCAGCATATGTGAACATCCCCAATTTCAAATATTCTATGGCTTTATCATATCGATCCAGGTAATGATACTCAAATCCAACATTACTGACAAACTGTTCCCCACGTGTATAATTCAATCGTTTTGCAAGTTCAAAATTTTCTAAATAAGTCTCAACAGCCTCTTCATGTCTTTCCAATTTTGAGAATACAATACCTTTTACGTTCATTAAATCTACATAATGTGTTTCATGAATATGAATTAAAGGTTCTATCTCTTCAATTATTTTAAGTCCAATATCAGGCGCACCAAATAACGCGTGGGCCAATGCATAATAACGCATATAGATTACGCGAGTTAGTTCTAGATTTTTATTTTCTGACAGTTTTCCAATCCGGTGTAAAGCACTCAATAATAAAGCGCTATCACTTATACCGCCAATAAAATTTACTGCACCTTCAAAAATATTTGGAATTTCAATAGACAAATCATTTGTCTCGTAAAAATCAAGTGCTTCATCAAGATTTTTAAGAACATCATCAAACTGACCTTCCAAGATATTCTGATGCACAGAATCGATTTTTTCTAAAAATTGTTTTTCCATACAATCCACTCCTAATTCCTATATACCCCATGTCGTAAAAAATCATCACTATGTTTTAATATTTTAGCCAATAGTATTTTTATAAAGCTTCCCTTTTTTATAATAACGTGTTATCACAAACCACTCAGTATATATCGACATCAATATGGCTATCCATACTCCATTTATGCCAAATCCAAATACTGAGGTAAATAAAATGGCAAGAGTTAACTTACATAGAACATTTGCAAACAATGCTGCTACCATAGGTGGATATGTATCGCCAGCACCAGCAAAAGCACCTCTATAGATAAATACATGTCCCAATACAATAAATCCTAGGAAAACTATTCTAACGTAATTCACACCCATCGCAGTTACTTCAGGTGTCGTATTAAAAGGTATAAACAACACTTCAGTTAAAAACAAATATGGTATAGAGAATAAAATCAAATTGAAAAATGTATACCTTATGCCTTCATTCACAATCTCTTTCGCTTCATCGATATTACCTTCACCGATTTTTTGTCCAACTAAAATTGAAATAGCACCTGATAGTCCTGTGAGAATGATAAAAAAGTAATTGATAACATTCAAACCTATACCAAATGCAGCGGATCCCGATTGACCACCGACGCTATAAACAATCCTCATCATAATCAGACCTGTAATAGGTCGTGCTATAGACTGAACACAAGCCCAAATCCCTATGCTTAATATATCTTTCATTTCTTTTAATCGTACAGAAAACAATCTGAAGAATTCATGTCGATCTTTAAACAGTTGTTTGTAAAGTAACCCCATCATCATGACACATGCAAAAGATTGAGATAGAACAGTTGCAGAAGCAGCCCCTCTGATACCAAAATCCAATACAATGATGAACACATAGTCCAAAATGATATTGATGATATTGGCGGTTCCAAATATGTAAAGTGGTCCTTTTGTGTTTCCGGTTGATTGAATGATACTTCTTAGAGTTGTATTTAAGAATACAACAAATGTAAATGCAAATATTATGTCTACATATTTCTTTATCAGCACTGCCAGTGAAGGATCCGGATCATATATACTGATAATCTGTTTTGAGAATACGACTGCAATCAAACTGATCGATATACCAATAACACCCGCTAAAATCAGGGCAGTAATCCCGTAGGATTGAACTGCCCTTTCATTTTTTTCACCAATTTTTCTTGCAACCAACGCAACAACACCTGCAGATACCAACATTGAAAATATAAAAAATACGCCTGCAATGGATGTACCCATCGAGGATGCTGCTGTATATTCAGTACCTAATTGGGAAATGAACAATACGTCCATTGTCCCCATAAGTATTTGAAGTACGCTACCAATCATCAAAGGCAACCCAAGTGATAGAATGGTTTTAAAATGGTTTGTTTTCTTCATATTACCTACCCAACAAAAGTGATGTTTTTGAATTTCTATCACATCTCATACAACGGTCTGCTTCATAAACAGCATCTTCTATCGAATAATTAAGATTCACTTGATTGAAGCTATGAACTCTATCATCTTTTTCAAGTGTTTTTATTTCCCTTAAATCATAATCGAACGTTCTGATATTCAACACTTTTTCAGGAATCTCTATTTCGTCACCATAATACAGACCACTTCCACCCAACGACCCATCTATGAGAGCAGCAACAGTTTTACCTTGTGCAATGGCATCGATTACAATTGTAGGTCTGATCATATCACCACAGGCAAACACTTGATCACCAAGCGACATGCCATTGATGGTTCTATAATCTTCTGTGACATAATCCAGATCTTTACTTTGACCAATGGCAAATACAATCATATCAATATCAGAAAGCATCTCTTCTGATGTTTCAAACTGAGGTTTGAACTTCTTGGCATCATCTAATACTTCAGTACATTTATGAAGATGTATGTTATGATGCTTCACTTCAGAAATACCGAATCCACATTTGAATTTAACACCCTCTTCTACAGCTTGAATTTTCTCTTCTTGACTCGCAGGCATCTCTTCAAACGATTCCAAACTCATGACAGTTACTTGACTGTCAAGTCTTATTGCAGTTCTTGCACAGTCCATGGCTACATCACCGCCACCAATTACCAATATATTGGAACCATAATCTTTCAGTTGATTTAAATGAATACCTTTTAAGAAATCAATACCTGATAAAACATGGTCATGTTCTACTGCCATTTTCCGTCCCACTTGCGTTCCAGTTGCAAGTAAAACCGCATCATGATTTCCTTTAATCGTTTCAAAGGAAATATCTTTACCAACTTCAGTATTCGTTTTGATGGTAATGCCTAAACTTTCAATCGTTTTTACTTCTTCTTGAATATCATGTTGTGGCAATCTGTATTTCGGGACACCATAAGATAACATACCACCTGCCTCGGTATGTTTTTCATATATCGTAACATCGTAACCCGTACGTTTTAAATAGTATGCTGCTGTTAATCCACTCGGACCACCACCAATAATACCAATATTTTTATCGTTACTTTCTAAACAAGTTTCTTTATACTTCCAGTGTTCCAATGCTTCACTCGTTATAAACCGCTGTAAAGCTCTAACACCAACAGTACCTGTTATTTCACCTCTTCTACATCTTATTTCACATGGTCTGGCACATATGGAACCGCAGACACCACTTAGAGGATTTTCTTGTCTCATAAGAGCATATGCTTCTTCGTACTTTCCATCTTTCATTAATGCAACAAATCCTGGAATATGAATGTGAGCAGGACAAGCATTGATACATTGTGCATCTATCAATCCTCTACAGATACCAAGTTTACAATTTCCATTTAAATGTTCAAGGATATCTTCTTCATAGAATTCAATCATTTTAGATAGATTTTTTAGAAGTAATTTTTCACCCAGTGTTTCAGGGATATCTTTTAATAATATCTTTAAATACTTATAATCTGTAGTTGTTGTTTTATGTTCCGTCATACCATTTACCAGATCATAGATTTTTAAGGTGAACTCATTGACTATATTCAGCTCACGTAACACAAATCGACTCATGAACCTCATATAATCCACTGGACAAAATTCATCTAAAAACGCTATAGAAGGCTCATAAAACTCTTTTTTCAGATCTCCTATTCTACTATTGATATCATAATCTTTTAACAAGAGTCCTAAAGCACCACCGACTTGAATCAAATGGGGTATCTTCTGACCTCCCAAACGTTTATAAAGAGATTTTAGTGTTTCATCTAAAGTAACTTCAACGTCACCTTGTATGGTTAAAGGACCTATTATTTTAATTTTCATCTGAACCTCCTTGTTTATAATCTGTTTTATACGAATTACTAATCAAATTATATTGGTAATAAGAAGGCAAAGAATTTAATGCATTGTCATAACCTAACATACTGATAGGACAAACTCTGATACATTTAACACATTCATGCTGAGTTGCCATCATATCAAAACACTTGATATGGTCTGTTGTCCTTTTAATTGCTCCTCTATAACGAGTTTCCTCTTTAGGAATCGCAAGTGACGGACAAGATTTTTGACACATTCTACATCTCGAGCAGAATTCTTCTATATTATAATCAACAGGCAAATCTAACTCTAAATCTGCATCGATGATAATTGAAGTATATTTTATTCTTGTTCCAGCTTCTGGTGTGTGAACAATACCATATGTCGAGAAATTACCCAGTCCTGCATTAACTGCATGAACAGAGTATTTTATAAAACCTTCCCAGCTTCTGGCACGACAATCATACCCTTTTTCTCTAATAAAATCAGCAACACCATGTACATGTGCTGCACAATGAGCATAACCATAATACGCTGCCGTATCATGCTCTGGTTTTGGATACCTATAAAGTACTTCATGTGGCATTTCGTAACCTAAAAGAATCACTGTATCAAAAATAATGTCATCATCTATTTCTACAGATACAAATCTTCTATCAATTTTAGTTACACCTACAGAGACAAAACCCAATGATTTTGCATGGTTCTTAATCGCTTCTTTTAACTCTGATTCATTCATAGTTTTTTTAGAATTTACCTTTGGTAGATCAATACCTTTGGCTTCGTTTAAGATCCTTTCATAAGACTCGTGTAAATTGGTCTTATACCACTTCGCATCATCAACAAATTCATCCATTAAAGTACCAAAAAAATTAGGACGATTTTTATTGTTGAACGCTGGTGGATCTGGTGGATAAGGATGATTTTTAATGGATAGATCAAATTCATCTACATCTATAATATTGATGTAAGGATTATGATCTGTAATCTCTTTACCAGGATTGTTCTTATACTTGAACATACCATTGGTATAACTCCACCTCATCACTCTTGATGAATCAGTCATTTCTTTCATACGGCTCTTTTCTTCTTGCCATTTTTTCACGACTGATTCATAAGTCTCTTTCTTTTCTGTATCATATTGATGATACACTTTTACATCTTGACTCATATAAATCTCCTTTTAAATGATAATGCTATTGCTATACCTCGTGGCGCAAGACTGTCAATTCCATGGTGATATTATCATTATAAGAAACGATGACACAATTAGATTTTAAAGTATATCCTAAAAAAGGTCAAAAAAATTAAATGTGGCTTTTTAAAACTATGTGATATAATGTTGTTAGTACATATAATGAAGGGGTGAGAAAAATTATTAAAATATTGATTTGCGATGATTCTATAACGATTAGGAAAAAGTTGCAGGGTGCTATAACGATTGATCAACCATTCGAATGTTATGAGGCCAAAAACGGTATTGAGGCTTTGGAAAAGTATAAAGAAGTTAAACCAAACATAGTTTTTATGGATATCATCATGCCAGAAAAAGATGGCATAGAAGCATTAACAGATATCATTGATTTCGATTCAGAAGCAATTGTCATTATGTTATCTTCAGTGGGTACAAAAATGAATTTAAAAGCTGCATTAGAAAAAGGTGCATCTGATTTTATTCAAAAGCCATGGGATATGAAGAATTTAAATACAGTTCTTTTGAAATATATATAAGAGAGGTTAAGTATGTTTAGTGTTTTTTTTGGTCAATTTCTTTTGAACCAAGGCACCATCGATAAAGAAACTTTAAGTAAATTATTAGATATCAGTAAAAAAACAAGAGTTAAATTAGGTGTTTTAGCAATCAATTCCGGTCTAATGACTGCAGACAACGTTAATAGAGTCAATCAATTGCAAACAAAAATTGATAAACGATTTGGCGAAATAGCTATTGATGAAGGTTTTCTAACAGAACCAGAATTAGGAATTCTCTTAAGCGTACAAGACACAGAGCATTTAAAGCTTAGTCAAACTCTAATCGATCAACGTATTATGACCTATGAAGAAGTAGAATCAAACCTGAATAAATATAAAAACGCTTTTTCATTATCTGATGAATCTTTTGAGGAGCTTAAAGACGGTAAAGCTAAGACAATAATTGATGCTTACTTAAATTTTAATCAAGATGCTTTTGCTGATCTGTATAAAGAATATATTTCATTATTCTATAAAAATACGGTTAGATTTATTGATTCAAGTACGTTAATCGATCATGTTGAAGTCATTGATTCTAGACAATATGATTATTTAATCAAACAAGATATTACTGGACCAAAACGTATTTATACAGGTTTTGGCGCAAAGACAGATGTTCTCATAAAGTTTGCAAGCGAATATGCTGATGAGGCCTTCCACTCTTTAGATGATTATGCTCAAGATGCTCTTGGAGAGTTCTTGAACCTCAACAACGGTCTCTATTTAGTGAATCTATCGGATTATGGTGTGGATATGAGTTTAAAGATCCAAGTCATTCAAAAAAATCATTTGATAGAATCCAACAAAGTCTACTGCATTCCATTCACAACAAGTTTTGGACGATTTGATCTTTTAATTAGTCTAAATCCAATTGTATAATAAAAACAGGCTAATACCATTTTCGGTATTAGCTTTTTTATTTCTAGTCTTTTATTACCAGTGACGATAAAGAGTACCCATCGTTTAGATCGGATATTACCGCATTAAACCCCGCCCTTGTAAAGACACCTTTTAATTTTTCGTTATACAAGAACAATCCTGTAATATTATTCACTTCTTTGACTTCAAAATGACCGTCTTCATCAAAGTGTAAGTTTTCATTAACTGATTTTTCACAGAACTCTTGTATGATATATCCTTGTTCAATAGATTCTAATAACATCTTTTCCCATGATTTCGAATCATACTCCTTACCAGCGTATACACCTTTTGAAGCATACAAATCGATCGGTTTAATAATATACTTGTCTTTATTTAATACATACTCGTCAAAATGTTCATCTTTTTCTAAAGCTTTAGTATATGGAATATGTGCATCAATATAATCTTTTTCATCTTGAGTAAAATGTTCTCTTACCTCATCATGATACAAAGCTTCAAAGTACTTCTTAGTGTGTACGATTTGTGACTTGATTGATCCGATGATACATGTTTTGTTGGCTTTAATCCCTGAAATAAGTGGTTGTAAGTCATCATAATGATCCATCATATCTCTAGTAACCAATCGACGATATATTATATCTATTTTCTTCTCATTAAAGTATAAATGATCATTTTTATAAGTTAACTCATCTGGACTGACAATATCACATTCAAAACCACTTGTTAAAAAACATTTCTTAAACTCTTCAAATTCAAGTGGAGAGCCTTTACTCATAAAGTCCATAATAACCACATAAGGTATATCTGTTTTTTCACCACCGTTAGAGACAAACTCTTGGTATATTGAAGTCACTTCATCTACCCATGATTGATACAGTTCAAAACGTTCGATGGTATACTTCTCTCTAAAGTGTTTCATTGCAACGGTTTCCATTAAAACATCTGATAATGGTGTTTCCTCGTTCATTGCAGAGGTACCATCTGTGTTGAGTTCACAGAACTTATATGATCCATCTGGATAATAGAAGAAGTCAAATCGCCCCATTGGGACATTTGATTTAAACTTATGAGGTAATACTATCAGTTCTTCTAACTTTTTCTCAAAGCCCCATATATGGCGTACTTCTGGATGGTTTATATAAATTTCAACGGATTTATTTACTATCTTATAAATGTTTTCCGTTAATGTTTCAAATATCTTAATATCCTGATCTGAATAGATTGTCGGATAGTATAAATAAGGTAATTGTTTTCCTTTATAAACTGCACCAGATTGACCAACAGCTTCATAAGACTTAATGTAATCTTCTTCTACAAGTGCTCTATTCTCTTCTGCAAAAGTCACTACTTCTTTATTGATTTTATACATTGAAATCCCCTTTCAAAAAATTAATGAATTTATCTGTGTTATATACGGATTTTAAATACGACGCCACGCTATCATGGTTTGTATACCAGTTAACAAAGGTTTCCAAATAACCTTTATCAGACCCCTCGAGTACATTCAACGTTCTGTTTAACATATCGTTAACGAACTCATTGCAGGTGATTTTATCATGATTACATTCAAATGAAATATTGTAATCCTTTTTCAGTGCATCATTTAGTTTAATCAAATCCTGATTGCTATATGTTTTTGATATCTCATAGTAATAATCTAATAATGATTCATCATAAAAAATACCTTTAATCAATGCAGGAACTGCCAGGTTCAATGGATACGGTAGTGCATCCGCAACTCTAATTTCTATATAGTTCTTTAATCTTACATCTGGGAAAACCATTGATAATCCATGATTCATCTGTTTTTCTGATAACGGATTACAATTTGATAACTCCAGTAATGTTTTTGACCCCGTTTCTATAATACCATTTTCATTCGGCATAAAAATAGGTTTCGTTTCTGCAATATAAGAGGCATAATCATGATAATCAAATGATTTATCCATCACACCTGCAGGGTACTTACACCTAGAAATATCAGTGTTTTCCCATACTTTTATTCGTAAATTCAATTCTTCATATAACTCACCTTCAAATACCGGTGAGGCATCAAATAACCTTGCTATAAATGGTGACAGGAAATTAGAGACTCTGAATTTCTTAATAAAATCTTCTTCATTTCTATAATCCACTATAACTTGTGTGGATGCTGTACCTTTCATCATATTTCTAGCCATGAATCCTTGACGGTGTAGATAGTCATACATCAAGCCATATCTCTCTTTTGGAAGTAATGGTAAGTCATCAATCTTTGTTTTCGGATGATAGCCTAACGAGACCAGAAGCTGATTCTCTTTCAAATAACTTTCAACTTCAGATTTAACAGCTAAATAAGACGTCTCCAACACTTTTATCGATTCATCAGCTTTCACACTGATTTCAAATTGTCCACCGGGTTCAAATGAAATAAAATGGCCATTTTTCTCAATAGCAAATATAAATCCATCTTCTTCATAATCAACTCGCCAACCATCTTTAACCATTTGTTTTACAATGTCATGTTGACCATTTGGTTCATCGTAAGAGTAACTTCTAAGTGTTTCCTGGTCAATTAAAAAATGTTCGAATTCTACACCGACCAACTTACATTCTTTTTCTCCAGCTTTAAATAATTCAATAATTCTATCTTCTAAGTTAATTTTCATATGTTTACACTCTATCCCTATCCCTTTATCACTGACTGCATCCCAAGCGACTTCACAGGCGTTATTAACACCTGCTGTACATAGTTTTGTCCCACAGCATTGATTCCTTTTTGCCAGTTGCGATGCTGGATTAAAAGTAAATGCAAATAAGATTTCATCTGATACTTTTTTTATGACACCCTTTTCTTTACCAACTGCAAACAACTCATATATTTTATTAAAATAACACATACCATACTTCTCATACTTATCCATATAAGGTGAATTTGTAAATTGCATGATATAGTTAAATCCTTCTGGATGTTTCAAACAATAATTATAGTAATTATGCCAAACTTCTTTATAGACTTTCTCAATACACCCTTTAAGCTCGATTCCATCTAAAATATATTCACTCATTCCCTTACGGACATGTAAGTAAAGCTTTACGATTAAATCCTCCTTATTTTCAAAGTGAATATAAATGGTTGCTGGTGATACGCCAGCTTCTTTGGCTATCTTTGCCATAGATGCTTTTGCATACCCTTCAAGCTTAAATTGTTCCATTGAGGCCTTTAAAATTGCATTGTATTTTTTCTCGTCTTTTATTCTCATAAGTAAATAGTATAGTATATTTTTCACAAAGTCAATTATAAATGAACGTTCATTCAGTTAAAATGATAAAAAAAACCACCGAAGTGGTTTATGATGCTTCTAATTCTCTAGTTATTTCTTCAAAGTAAGCTTCATCTATAATGTATTTCTTTTTAATTAATATAAATGCTCCCAAGATGCAAATTAATGGCACAATCGCCATACCGAATCTTATTGACATTTTCATCCCTGTTGTACCAGTTGCCAAAATTGCATTCGCACTAGAAGTGACATCAGCAATAACACCTTCACTTTTTTGTATTTCTAAGTCAGCTATTTCAGAGGTTAAGGTGACAACTCCAGATGCAATTAAGATAACCGTCACAATACTCTGTTGCAATGCTGCACCTATTTTTGTCATAAGTGGTCTAACAGAGAAGATAATACTTTCATTTCTATGACCAGTTTTAAACTCGTTGTATTCAATGGTATTGGCAGTCATAACAATCATCGTGACATAAAACAGACTGATACCGAAGAACGCTAAAAATCCACTGCTGTAAAGTACCGCTAGACTCATCTCAAATAACATACCATTCACAAAAAACAAGGAATATCCAATTGATAAACAAATAACACCAAAGGTCATTATTTGACTTCTACTGAATTTTTTAACCAGCAAAGAAAACAATCCCAATGCCGTTAACGTACCGAGTGCAAATATAACCGTGAATATTGTAAGATACTCACCACCATACCCAAATTCAAAATAAAAGAAATTGAGTCCGAAAGCAACAAATATTTCACTGGCGATGGTATGTAGTAACAAAGCAATTGTCATAACAACCAACTGATCGTTATTAAATAAAATCTGGAACATCTTTTTCACTGTGACGTTATCTGTTTTTTTCTCTTCTCTTGGATTTTCCTGAACACCAAAGTATGTTAACAAAGTAAACCCTAAGAAAATAAATGAAACTGTAACACCTACCACACGATACATCGTAACGGCATTACCAGTCACCAATACTGGAATCAGCCCCCCTGCCAGGAATTGTCCTATACTTGCAAATACAAGTATTAAATTGGTTAAACCATTTCTTGAATCATTATCCTTAGCAAGATTGGGTAACAAAGACCAATATGCAATATCATTAATTGTAAAGGTCATTCCCCATGTAATGTAAACAACACCAAAGAAAACTACAAACAGCCAACCTTCCGGTCTTATTGTAAACAACAATATTGTAGCTAAAAAGTTACTAACACCACCAATTAAAATCCAAGGTCTAAATTTACCAGATTTCATTTTAGAGTTTTCTATGATCATACCCATCATTGGATCATTAATGCCATCCCAAACTCTTGCCAGTATCATGACACCCGAAACTGCTGAAAATTGTAACACCGATAATTTCATTGTGTATTGTATATAAGAGAGTGTAAACATGGAAACCATGATAAACATCATATCTCTTCCAATACCACCTATACTGTAACTCCATTTATTGCGTCTACTAATATCCATTTATACCTCGTTTTCTAAATAGTCTATATACATATCTATTTGACAATAAAGTAAATCAATCGGATCTAAATTTGCCTCCATGGTTAAGGATTCCCCTCTAACAGCGACCCTTTGACCAAATCCCCAGAGAATATTTGAAATAGTTGCCACAATCATCTGCTTAGATTTCTTTAAAACTATCGAATGATCATCAACACCTTCATCTAATAAATCTTCAATTATATCATCAGATACATGTATGATGGATTCAAAGCGATTCAATATTTCCGAATCAATCGATGATGTATTTGAGTCCTTGAAGTAAAAGTCAAACTCTGCTAAAAAAGCCATTAATGGAATTTTATTTTCCATATAATGTACCAAACCATAAAGGAACTTCTTAAGCTTAAGTAAACCGTTGCCTTCTAAAGTCTCATTTAAGTTAAGCTGATAACCATTCCATTCGTTGAGTACTTCTATCAACACTTCATAAGCTAAATCCTCTTTGGATTTGAAATGTCGATAAATTGTACGACGGGTCTTACCACTTGCAATCGCTATATCATCCATATATGCTTCCGATATACCTTTATTGATAAATATCGTTCTCGCATTTTTAATAAATTCTGTTTTTGTTTTATTTTTAGTTTCTGACATGGAACCTCTTTTCTTTTTACACACCATGTGTCATTTAAATAATACCATCAAAAAAACAGAGTGTCAAACTCCGTTTTTTTATCTATATTAGATTTTTATATCAACTTCATGTATAACATTCGCTTCACCAGATTCTTTCAAGTAAATACTTGAACCGCTGATTTTAGCCATATCAGCATCCCCATGTTTGATGGTATACTTAGAAGCCACATCACCAAGATAGATTGCACCGACTCCAGCTTCTTTTAGACCAATAAGTTTTTGTTCTCCATCATCACCAACAGTCCATATTTTTAAAGATCCAAATATATCATCGTTCTCATCAATCCAAGAATTATTATCCAAATCAAATGTTCTCAATTCTCCAAAACCATTATTGGTTTGTGGACCGAAAAGTTCCGTACCATCGTCAATAACGCCGTTTTTGTTGTTATCAAGTGCTAAAAATCCGCTACCCTGACTTAAAAAATTGAATTCATCTTTTACACCATCTAAATCCAAATCGATCTTAATCTTTTGATCTCCAAAATCAACACCTTGTCCATTGAAATTCAATACCAATGGATCATGGAAATTACCGACTTGTAACATCGCTTCATTCTTTTCATATAACTCACGACTCATTTTAAGATTGTATTCAAAGTCGATAGTTTTACCATCTTCTGTTTTAACAACACCTTTTGATGAAAAATTCATACTCTCCTTTTCATAAACTTCATGACTGGTATGTATTCTCATGGCAAATTGTGGTGTTTGATTGCCTCCTGATTTTTTGATTTTGTTACCCGTCATATCTTCCTTTTTATCAGAAGCAATTCTAGAAAATTTAAACTTCTTTCCGGTTAACCAGGAAATAAAACTTTCTAGTAACTCGATTTTTCTTTTGTCTTCATCAGTTAAGTAGTCTTCCATCTCAGTTTTCTCTTCAACCAACGACAACCCTTCTTCTGAAATATCTAAGGCATCCTCGACAGAAAATTGTTGTATCTGTATATTTACAACTTCTTTCTCTACCCTCTGATATTTTGACATTGCTTGTTGCTCAATGTTAAAACTATCAATTTTCATCTCTACACCTCCATGTGTACAACCAAATTCCTTTTCTTCTATATCGGCAGAATATTCCGAATCTTTAGCGCAAAAAAATACACCGATCGGTGTATTTAATAGATACTTGAATTTGGATTGGTACTCTTTATCAAAATGGTATCTGAGTCCGTCTTAATATGTCTTATTGTTTCGTACTCATGTCCAAAGTGCATTGGAATGAGGTATTTAGGTTTTAAAGTTTTTATAAAATAATCCATCGCATAACGACTGGCAGTTTTCAATCGGTTATCAACAGGTACAAAAGCAAAATCTATTTTCTCACCTTTAAGAAGTGCAATCTCATCAAAATATTGTTGTTTTTCACTGGCTTGATGTGCTTTTGTATCATGTTCCCAATGCCACCAATTAAGATCACCCGAATGGAAAATGGTGCTTCCTTCTGTTTTGATTAAAAATGAAACGCCTAGATCGGTTGTTCCGAATACTTCTATCTGGAACGGATCTATTTCAAGAACATCTCCTTTTTCTACTTTATAGACAGTATCAGAAGCTTTCATCGGCACATCTTCAGAAACAACATACACCACTTGATTGTACTCTTGTAATGTCATAATATCCGGAGTGTAATGATCTGAGTGCGAATGGGTTACAAAACAAATGATATCCTTGTTTATATATTGGTCTAAATGGTTGTAAACATCTATAAGAAGTGTCTTGCCGTTTATATCAATTTCAAAGCCACTATGAAAGATGTGTTTAATTTTTAGCTTATGCATATTTCCTCCTTAGTCTATGTCAATATTATACACAGATTTGAGTGTATTAATCAAAAATTATTAACAAAGATAGTTGGGTTATTCTTTTTTTTGAACCATCATATTGATTTTTTCAAAAAAGAAAAGTCATTCTTTCGAATGACTTTCATTTATTTACTATATATTGCTCTTCCAGAATTAAGGATTGCCAAGAATGCAACACCAACATCACCGAATATCGCCATCCATAATGATGCAAATC
>Ga0209272_10000863_pt1 | contig 21186 bp, 17 predicted proteins | sample tdDd002_FD_187125 | JGI IMG/M metagenome (GOLD analysis project Ga0209272, IMG submission 187125) | Marine sediment microbial communities from the Atlantic coast under amendment with organic carbon and nitrate - tdDd00.2 (SPAdes)... | ecosystem: Environmental > Aquatic > Marine > Coastal >... | reverse complement strand
AACTCGAAATCAGCTTCCCGATTGCTTACGGCCTGACCGAAGAACAAATGAAAACATTGGGTCTGTACATTTCACTGCCTCGTTCAGAGCAAGAGACTGACCATAACTTCGCAGAACCAGGCCTGTTTGTAGTGAATGAACACGGCAACTTGCACGTGGTGGATATTTCAAACAACCCGTTTGTTCGCCCAGAGCTTGGCGCGCTATCACGTGGTTTGGCTTGGATTCGTAATCCAGACAACAACTACCCTATCCGCGGTACGTTGGACTACTAAGCGGATTACGCTCAATCAGTCCCAGACAACAATCAAACATAAAAAATGCCAGCGATATGCTGGCATTTTTATTGGCTTAAACCGTTAAGCGATGATGAGATACAAAAGGTCACGTTATTTACGCAACTCAATCTGGTGAGTCTCAGACCAGATTCGCAAATCATCAAGGATTTTAAGTGCTGTACGGCCAAAGTCAGTGAGCTCATAGCTTACTGCAATTGGACGGTCGCTAATCACTTTGCGCACTACCATGCCTTCCGCTTCAAGCTCTTTCAGACGCTGGTCGATCATCTTTTTGCTTGCGCCGCCTAGCATGCGTGCTAAATCGTTGAAGCGAACAGGGCCGTCTTTCAAGTGATAAATCAGCGAACCTTTCCATTTACCACCAATTAGACGCATCCCTTTCTCGATAGCGCACGGCTCCGCACATACGTTTGCCACTGACTTACGACCTTTGCTATCTACACTGATTCTGCTTTCCACAATACACCTCAAGATACGTACCTAATCTAGGTAACGAAAAGTAAACTAGATACATTTAGTGCTTTAGAGTAATAAAAACGTCACCTCGCTGTAAACAAATAAAAATGGACCGCATACAGCAGTCCATCTCAATTCATCATTCTGTTCGCACTATCTTCCTTAAAGTATTAGAAGTTTTCGTTAATGTGCGCTTCGAAACGTGCAAAATCATTTTCGATATCCGCATTCTTCATCACATCATAGCTAGCGAATGTCGGCAGTGCTGACATACCAAAGAAACGGAAGTTAGCGTGCATGTGGAACATCAAATCATCGACGCCTTTACCTTGGAACAGGTATTCGTTCTCATCATCAAACGATTCTTCTGGTGCGTTGAATGTCAGTGAAAGCATGTACTTAGTGTTGGTTCGCGTACCACCTGTACCATAGTTTTTCTTTGGTTCTTCTGCGCTACGGCCATCGAAAGCACACAGAGCGCCGCCCATACCCGCAGTAAAAACATCGTCCATGTATTTTTTGAATGACCAAGGCACAGACATCCAGTTGATTGGGCTTTGGATAATCACGCGATCAGCCCATTCAAAGTGTGCGAGTTGCTCATCTACGTTGATCTCATCTTGCATTGTCACAACGCGAACGTCATGGTCTTTTGCTTGTAGAAGCGTCTGTGCTTTATCAACTAGAGAAGCATTTAGACGACCTTCTGAATATGGTGATGGTTCGTGTGCATTGATGATCAGTACGTTGCTCATAGGATTACCCTTAAATAAGTTCACAAGATGACGCGATAACCGTTGTGCGCCGGATGTGGTTTATTATGGTAACCTATAAATATAGTGCAATTAGTTAACTTTTAGTAACCTACTAAATTTTTTATTATACCTTTGTTTTTAAAAGATATATTTTTTCAACTTTTTATCCATCGTTATTTCACGATTAGTTTTTTCATCGAATTGTTGCATCTTCCACAGAGCAGGCGTACACTTTATCGCAATTCGACGATTAACTATTAAGGCCAGCGAATGAGTGATAAATGCAACGACAAGTGCGAAGTTGCTTTTCAAACAACGCAACAACAGCTCGAGAAAGAACAAACTCTAGCAGCACAAGCAAAAGCTTTATCTCATCCAGCACGTTTGCGCATTCTGCATATCCTGCACACGCTCGATACCATGGGCGGTTGTTTGAACAGTGATTTGGTTTCTGAGCTGGGTCTTGCGCAATCTACGGTTTCCGAGCACTTGCGTATTCTAAAGCAAGCTGGCTTTATCAGCGCCGAGCCAAACCCACCTAAGGTGTGTTACCGCATTCAACGTGACGCGTTTGATCAGTTCAATCTAGGCTTTTCCAAGTTATTTGATTAATTCCCTTTGCACGCTGGTCAGGCGTGCAGAGATAAACTATACCTTTAACTATCGTCTTTCGACGATAAACGAATAAGAGAACACTATGACTACTCAAGTTTTAAATAGTGCCAGCGACAAAATGAGCTTCTTGGACCGTTACCTAACAGTGTGGATTTTTGTCGCAATGGCAATCGGTGTAGGTATTGGCGCAGCGTTCCCTCAAGTTGCTGAGTGGAATGAGTCAATGTCAGTCGGCAGCACGAACGTACCGCTCGCGATTGGTTTGATTTTGATGATGTATCCGCCGCTAGCAAAGGTGAACTACAACCTGCTAGGTACAGTGACGAAAGATAAAAAAGCGATCACACTGTCTTTGGTCATGAACTGGATTGTCGGCCCTATTTTGATGTTCATCCTTGCATTGACTTTCCTAGGTGATCATCCGGGTTACATGGTCGGTATCATTCTGATCGGTCTTGCTCGTTGTATTGCGATGGTGCTTGTATGGAACGATATCGGTGGCGGTAACAAAGAATATGGCGCTGCTCTAGTTGCACTAAACAGTGCTTTCCAAATCGTGACTTACAGTGTGATGGCATGGTTGTTCATCACCGTGTTGCCACCGGTCTTTGGTTACGAAGGTTTCGTGGTAGATATCTCGATGATGGACATCGCTGAAAGCGTTCTGATTTACCTTGGTATCCCATTCCTAGCGGGCTTCCTAAGCCGTAAATGGTTAGTGGCTGCAAAAGGTGAACAATGGTACAACGAAGTGTTCATCCCACGTATTTCACCAATTACCCTTATCGCCCTACTTGCGACCATCGTACTGATGTTCAGCTTGAAAGGTGAAATGATTCTTGAACTGCCAATGGATGTATTCCGTGTAGCAATTCCACTGGCTATCTACTTCGTATTGATGTTCTTTGTCAGCTTCTTCGTTGGTAAGAAAATGGGCATCGACTACGACAAAAATGCGTCGATTGCTTTCACGGCAACAGGCAACAACTTTGAACTGGCGATTGCGGTTTCTATCGCAGTGTTTGGCCTAAACTCAGACCAAGCTTTTGCGGGTGTCATTGGCCCACTGATCGAAGTGCCTGTATTGATTGCTTTAGTGAACGTAGCACTCAAAATGAAGCAGAAATACTATAAATAACCAAAGGTTATAACTCTTAAGAGTATAATCTCTAAGAGCGCCTATCGTTAACGCGATGGGCGCTTTTTCATTTTGGTGCTAGGCATACAGACCTTTACAAAATCCAATATGCTAACTCAAAGTTTTGAACAATGTTTTAAATTAAGAATTCATATAGGAGTTCAAATATGAATTTGGAATATAAAAAACTGAAGTGGCACGCTGTCCTGAAGCTTTCACAACAGACCATCAAATACCTTGAAGAAGAGAACAGCAAGAGCTGGAGTGATGTCGACAAAGTAAAAGCGAACGTCCACGCTGCAGAGTTACTGCAACAGCTTCTGTCTGATTTGGCGATTGCAGATTCCAAAGCACCAACTGCGTTGCACTCGATAAAACGCGCGTAAGCTATTAAACGCGCGCAAGAAATTATCCGCTAGCGCTAACTGACCACAACCGTTTTGATGTAGTCACTCGGAGTCAATCCGAATTTGCCTTTAAAGCGTTGACTAAAACGCCCCTCGGATTGATAGCCGCAAGACTGAGCCAACATCGCGACGTTGTAATGACCATTCTGCATCAAATACAAGGCATGATTTAAGCGTACTTCCGCCAGCACTTCCCGATACTGAGTGCCCTCTTGCTTGAGCTTGCGAATCATAGTCGCACGGCTCATGGCAAAACGTTCAGCCACCAGTTCTAGTGGGTGTTCCTCTCCCGGAGAATGCGACAAATAACGGCTCAGCTTCTGGCTGAATGTTGTGTTCGCACTCGCGAACAAGTGATGCAACACACCACGCTCAGCAAGTTGTTGATACAACCCCATTACCCAGAAGGTTTGGGTCTCTTTGCTCATACCATGTTGTTCAAAAGCATACAGCGCATTTAACGTTTCATGTAACGCATTATCTGCAGCTAATCTCGGCGATTCATCCCCTGTTCCGACACGCATGCTCAATTCAAGCATTGCGTCTGTCGGTAAGCAATGGAAGCTAAACATTCTGGAGAGAAACTTCCCTTTCTGTGGCAAGTTCTCAAAGCTCAGTGATGCAGAAGCTTCGCAAAGTAGTAATTCAGAATGAGAAATATCCAGCGCCGATTCCTTCCAGAAAAGACGCTTACTGCCCGTGATGATCTGAATGATACTTGGGGAATGGATCTTCACATTACGCAGTTTCTGTAACTGCTCGGCACGAAACAACGTGACTCGATATTGATGGCTCATCTATTCCCCTCGTTTTTTATCATCTATCTATTACGGCTTAACGTGTGTACGTCGCCGTCAGTTTCGCTTTGTCTAATGCCATGCTGTTAAGCGTAAAACCAACCACAGCAGCCGGTGTGTTTTCATCTAGGTTTAGCTTCTCGGTTGGCAATGCCCAAACCGTAAATTGGTAGCGGTGCATGCCGTCAGCTTCTGGTGGGCAAACGCCACCAAAACCAACCGTTCCGTAGTCAATACGCGACTCTTTACCGCCCAATTTTTCAATGTTCACTGCGCGTGGCAGTTCGCTAACTGAAGCTGGAATGTTAAACGCAACCCAGTGCCAGAAACCACTGCCAGTAGGTGCATCAGGGTCATAAGCCGTGATTGCAAAACTCTTAGTTCCTGCTGGCGCGTCCTTCCACATCAATTGTGGAGATTGGTTGCCACCATTACAGCCCCAGCTGTTGTATTCGAAAGTCTTCGCCATAGGATGACCTTCTTGGATGTCTTTACTGGTTAACTCAAATGCTTGCGCTGAACCCACGGCCAATAAGCTTAATGCCAAAACCGATGTAGTGATTGCTTTCATGATGATGCTCCTATTTCTTAAGTTCGGAATAAGTGTATGTTCCAAAAGAAACAGCAACCCATCATTAAGTATCAACAACATTCATTTTAAGCCAATCAGTGATACTTTTCGTAATATTTTTAAATTCGTGCTTATCGACGACTTATTTGGTTTATGCTGATTAGCCCAAAAGCAAACAAGGAAGCGTAAATGGAACTGGATATCTACGTGGTGGACGCCTTCACCGATACGCAATTCAAAGGCAACTCTGCAGCAGTGGTACCGTTAGAGGAATGGCTTGCTCCAGAGTTGATGCAAAACATCGCGGCAGAAAACAACTTGTCGGAAACGGCTTTTCTAAAATCCATTGGCGCAAACCGATATGAGATTCGTTGGTTCTCTCCTATAACTGAAATCGACTTTTGTGGACACGCCACACTGGCCTCGTCGTTAGTTCTGTTTGATGAGCTTGGCATGAGTGGCATGATTGAGTTCCATACTCAAGAAGTAGGAACGCTCACCGTAGAAAAGAATGCGCAAGGTAAGATTGAAATGACGTTCCCTGCTCGTCCTCCAAAAGCCGTTTCTGATATTCCCTCGGCATTAATTGAAGGCTTGAGTTGCGATGTGGAACGCGTACTGCTTAGCCCCCAAGCGTACTTCGTGGTAGTCGACAGCCAACAAGAGGTAATTGATGTTCAATACCGTTCAGAACATCTCAAGACACTCGCACCTTACGATGTGGTCGTCACCGCGAAAGGCGAACAGCAGGACTTCGTATCACGTTACTTTTGGCCAGCGAATGGCGGCGATGAAGATCCGGTGACTGGCTCGATTCACGCTGGACTAGTGCCTTTCTGGGCTGAAAAGTTGGGCAAAACATCACTGGTTGCTTATCAGGCTTCTCAGCGCGGAGGGATTTTGCACTGTGATTTACATGGCGAACAAGTGAAGGTATCAGGCGATGGCGTGCTTTATATGAAAGGGAGAATTTTCGTTTAGTGCACAAGAGATGATCTTATTTTCATCTTAGCTAATGCCGCACTTCTTTTCGTCCAATACGCACCCACCAGGGTGCGTATTTACCTCGAAGTTTAGCTGACCAAAGGCTCTGGTTTCTGGTAATAGATACTGCTTTCACCCTCTTGCTTCTTCTGCCAACGGTCTATCACCAATGTCGCAACCAAATCCCCCTCAACGTTGACTGCGGTGCGGAATGTATCCAACGGTCTTTCTATCACCAATAAAATGGCTATCGCTTCCAATGGAATGCCCGCAGCTAGTAGTACTAACTGCATACCCGACATGGAGCCCGAAGGCATGCCTGGCGCACCAACGGAAGAAACCATTGCCATAATGAAGATCATCACCAACCCTGTAGTGCTCAAATCCACCCCAAACAACTGTGCTAGGAAAATCGCAGCGACACCTTCAAATAGCGCGGTGCCATCCATATTCATTACAGAGCCGAGTGGCAATACCATGCTGCTGACTTCTGGTGAGACATCCAAATTGTCTTCCGCACTTTGCTTTGCAAGAGGCAGAGCTGCCGCACTTGAAGACGTTGCGAACGCCATGGCTAATGGTGCCGAAATCGCTTTGAACAGCGCTACTGGAGAGATCCCCGTCATTACCTTGGCAATCGTCGGTAGCACCACTAGCCCGTGCACCATCGTAAGCACAAACACCAGCAACGCAAACAACGCAAGTTGCTGAATCAGATTCCCACTTGAGGTCAGCGTGATATCAAACACGATCGCGAAAATAGCTATTGGCGACAGCTTAACGATGCCTCGAATCATGGTGTTGACGCTATTGTTTAGCCCTGAAATCACCGCTAGCAACGGATGACCAGATGGAACAGAAAGCAAAATCGCAACGCCTGCCATAAAGGAGAAGACCACGATCGCCAGTAAGTTACCATTCGCCAGTGCAGCAAATGGATTCACCATCGCCATCTTAACGAGATTGGTCAATATTGCGGCACCACCTGCCCCTTGCTCGTCAATCAAACGAACATCACTACCCACAGAAATAGCTTGGCTAAGTGGCTCCCAAGCAGGCAATGCTAACGACGCACCAAGTCCTAAACTAATGGCAATTAAGGTGGTGAAACTGTAGAAAAGCAGTGTTCGCCCACCCAGAGCTTTAAGACGAACGGTTGAACCAATATTGGTGATGCCTTCGACAAGAGAAAACAGCACCATCAAACCCACCACCATTTTCAGTAAGCCGAGATAGACCGTTTTGCCCAACATTAAAATTTGGTAGTAATCACTCGACAGTAAAAGTGATTTGTCTGCCAACCCATGGTCGACAAGAAGAAGGAGAGCTTGCGCACCAGTCCATGCAAGTAGTGCAGAAATAAGAAGTTGAACGGGCAAAGAGAGTTGAAAATGACGCATAAAAAACACCTAGCGCCACAAATTCTGCTGATTTGGGCGCTCGATAAAAATGAACAAATGGAAGTGAAGAGTAACTACTTGGATTAAGACCAAGAGCCCTTGTAGTACGGGTTCAATAAACCTTTTACCCGTTTAAGAACCACCAGTGCCGACACACGGAACCAGCCAAAAATGACGCGTTGATGCAGTCTAAATATGGTGTCGTACAAACGGCGAACGTAGCGTCCACGCAATACGACTTTGTCATTCATCAATGTGCCAACCGCGTAATCATGCCCAAGCGCGACGACCATCCCACCATCTTTGAATACAAACGGTTTTAACTCTTTGCCTTTCACCAAGCGTTTAAGTTGCTTCGCTAGGTGTGCAGCAGCTTGGTTGGCAGCTTGCGCTCGTGGTGGCACGATGCTTCCATCTTCTTGTGGGCATTCGGCACTATCACCAATAACAAACACGTTTTCATCCAGAGTGGTTTGCAGCGTAGGCAGCACTTTAAGTTGGTTAATGCGGTTACTTTCTAGACCATCAAGGTTCGCTAACCAATCCGGGCATCGAATCCCTGCCGCCCAAATTTGCAGATCGGCAGGAATGATTTCATTTTCCGTCACGATACGGTCTGCTTCTGCACGCTGAACTTTTGTGTTTAAACGAACGTTAACGCCCTGCTTTTGTAGCTTCTTAAGTACCTTGGCAGACATGCACTCAGCACTTGCAGGTAACACACGATCCGCCGCTTCGATGAGCGTAATGGAAAGTTGAGTATCATTTTGATAGCGGTTTAATTGCTTGCTGACTTTCGCCCATTCGGCCGCCAGCTCAACGCCGGTCGCACCAGCACCCACGATAGAAACACGATGCGAACCACCGCTTGCCAGCATCTGCTTCATCTGTTCCCACGCTTTTTCTGCTTGAGAAGCGGAATCTAAGAATAAGCAATGATCGCTTACCCCCGGGATTTTGAAATCGTTACTGATCGCACCAACGGCAATCACGAGGTAATCGTATTTCAACGTTTGTTCAGGCGACAGTTCGGAACTCACCGTAATGGTTTTTTCTGCTCGGTTTAAACCAGACATTCGAGCTTGAACGTACTGGTAGCCGTGACAAGCAGCATGAAGACGAAACGCAACCGAATCAAGTTCATTATCAAACGTGCCCGCCGCAATCTCATGCAGTCTTGGTTTCCATAAGTGATGAGAAGATGGCTCAACCAAAGTAACGGTATGATCAGATTTGCCTGCAAAACTGCTCGCTAAACGCGTGACCATTTCTAGACCCGCAGCACCACCACCGACAACAACAAAGTTCGACATACTCCCCTCCCGGAAACCATCCATCGAAAGATAAAAATCAAAAACGCAGCAAATACGTTTGGAATGGCGGGCATTATATTGAGTTGCAAATAAATGATAATAAGCAGAAAAAGAAAATGACTATTACGGATTTGTAATAATTAAAACTAAGCACCTGAGCCTTTTGAAAAAACAAAAAAGCCACCACTTTTCAGTGATAGCTTTGCTTCATCGATGTTGCTTTGTCTTAATTAGCGAGGATCAAGACCTAGCTTTTGTAGTACCAGTTTGAAGTTCTCGCGGCGCTCTTTCACATTGTGAACATCACCTGTCGAACACGTCAGATCCGGACAACCACGGTTAACGATGCCTGAAACGTCATCGATAAATTGAGAACCTTGCAGACCACTATCTACATACTTCTTCAGTTCGTTGTGGTAGTTCCAATCAGCGTACTGACCGCCTTCATCGTTGTATGCCTGAACTGACGTTACCCAGTAGAACAGACCTGCGATCCACTTGATCTCTTTATTCTCTTCCGAGCTACAAATCAGACCTGGGTTAGAACAGAAGTCTAACTCAGCATAAAGTGGGTTCGCCGGTGGCGCTTCTACCGTTACGCCATCAATTGTCTTACCAATGGTTGATGGATCAACGTGCGAGCGACCTAGGTAGTGGTTAAGTGTACCGAAGTTCTGACGACCTGTGGTTTGGATAACACCACGCCCCCACCAGCCACAACCTTCAACGCTTTCTTGGCTGCTGCCGTCCCAAATGAACTTACCTGCTTTCTGACCAACGTAAGTCTTACACTCGTCGCGTTCCCACACTTGCTTAGACGTATCAACGCTTTCTGGAACGTCGTTACAGTGACCGTTGTTTGTCCAGCGACCTGCCGCTCCGTTCACCAATAGACCGCGTTCTTCAAGTACTGCATCAGGTGCTGCAAAGACTGGAGCTGGTGCGCCATACCATTTCGCATGAGTTAGAGCACTGACTTCCATTTTGTCATCACGAGGACAAGAGTACGCATGATCTAAACCTGAAACTGGATTTACGCCGTAATCTGCGTATTTCTGACCCAATTGACCACAGCTTGCTGTCATTGGATAATCCGCAGGCGCGCCGTATTTCACTTCAGACCAGTTGTTTTCATCACACGCGTTGTAGCGGATGGTCTCTTGCATACTTTGCGCCAGGAACGCAGCAATCGCGACTTTCGCGTATTTGATGTTGGTTGCATCATCAACGTCATCGTTCATCAACCAGAACTTGTTGCCCGCCACACCAATGTTGTGCATTGCATTCAAGCCATCTAGGAAGTCGTTCCACTTGTAAACCGTTGACGGAACCCATTGAGATTGTGGCGTTTCGTATAGGAAGGCTTCGTTATCCATCACGCTTTCAGCATTTGCTAACTCTTGGTTTAGCGCTTCAATGCGAGTCAATGAACCTTTCTCTAACTCTTCACCTACGTAGTACAGTGGCACTTTCGCCGTTTGGTAAAGCTCAATTTTGCTGGTTAGAGCTTGAGAGTCTTGATCAAACATCAATGCAAATACGTTGCTGTACGCCGCTTTACGGATTTGCTGCTCAGTTTGCGTGTTGCCCATGAAGTAGTTTGCAGTTTGCTCTGTCGGCATGTTCGCTAGCATTGCAGGCGCATCAACGTAATCGGTCACCTGTTTTACGTATTCAAGTGCGTGATGCCACTGCTCACTAGTTAGCGCAGCAGTCGCGTTTGATTTAGTAAACGCTACAAAGTCAGCTTTGTTCGCAGCATCTGCTTTGTAAAGCTCGAAGCTATCAAGTAGATCGGCCGTGAAAACAGACGCTTCATCCCATACAGACTGACGACCAGAGTGGGTATCGTAAGCAAACTCGCCAATGCTTAGTGACCAACCAAATGTCGCTTGTGGCGCAAGGGTTGTGAAGATCAAGTTGTAAGCATGTGCCCAGCCTTTCACGTCATCGCTCAGTGCGTTGACCGCATCAATATCAATACGGCTACCCGTGATATCAATAGCATTCGTCAGTGCTTGTTTAACCGCAACAGCACCAAACGATGCACCTTTGTCTTGCGTAGCGAGATCCAGAACATCCGATCGAATCACGATAGATGCAGTACCCGCGTTCTCTGCTTGTTCGATAGCCGACACAAACGAACGTGTCAGTTGCTCTAGGTCTGTGAGCGCATCACTGCTGCTTCCTGCAATAGTTAGTGTGCTTGGTGCTTGAGTGGATGGGCTCGCCACTACGAATGTGTTTGGCCAACCTGCCACTTCTAGACGCACTGGGTCCATTGGGTTACGCAATGATAGCGCTGGCGCTGTACCCGGCTCAGTACCATCACAGTTTAGATGTAATGACCATGAGCTATCGCTGCCAGGAACAGATTGAGTCCAGTACACCGCTGAGTAAGCAATGTTCTTATGAACCATAATGTCACCGCCTGTCGCGTGATCACCACGAGTCCAGTCTGGGTACACATTAAAATCAGCACATAGTCCACCTGTTGGCGGAGGCGTCGGTGTTTCTACTTTTTCAACTGTGATGTTTACACGTGCTGTCGCCGTTAGATTCTCAGTATCTGTTGCGATCGCTTCTAGCTCAATTGCACCGACTTCTGACGCCGTCCAGTTACAAGAGAACTGGTTTATAGTTGATGCGTTGAAATCACAGATTTGCTTGTTGTTTGCTTTCACGATAACGCGAGACAAATCGTCATCAGCATCCGTTGCACGAACAGAAATCGATACCACCTCATCTTTTTCAAACTTAGAACCGTTCGAAGGCGAAGAGAAGCTTACTTCTGGTTTAACAAAGCTTGGGGCTGCTTCAATAGCAACAGCGATACTGCGTTGTTCAACCATTTGGTTGTTCTGATCGAGAACCACCACTTTAAGTGTCGCATTGCCCACTTCATTTGGTGTCCAAGATTGAGAATACGTCGTTTGACCTGCAGCGATCTTACGTTGACCTAGCTTGCGGTCATTTGCCCAGAACTCTAATTTAGAGATCAATTCACCATCAACACGCGCTTTAATAGTCGTTGCCTGACCCACCATCAATGTTTGACCTTGTGTAGGTGCGACAAACGTCAGCTCATGCACTTCTGGCTCCACAGGTGGTTCAACTGGCTTCTCTTTTACTGAAATGCTGACTGCTTGTTGCTGTGTCAGACCTGAGGTGTCTTCCACTACGGCTTTGATCGTGTGAGCACCTGCGCCAACAGAAGTCCAACTCGCTTGGAATGGAGCTTGTGTTACGCGAGCTACTTGTTTGTTGTCGACAAAGAAAGTCACCGCTTTAACGCTGGTATTAGTCGCCGTTACGTTTGCTAGCATGGCAACCGCTTGGCCTTCTTCAAACTCAGCACCGTTCACTGGCGATGCCAATTGAAGAGAAATTTCTGGTTCGCCAACTTCGCCTTCATCGTCAGCAATCAGACGAATGGTATTTTGAAGAAGAGTCAGATCCAATACGCCGCTCACACCGAGCGTTAGCTCAATGCGTTCACCTACCGGAAGTTGGGATTTCACCCAGCTACCGCTATCAAAAGCGAGCGCAAGTGTGTTCTTGAACACGTTACCTTGCGCGTCGCTGGTGAACTTCATTCCCGGGTAGCTGATGCCAGTCGCAGACCAAGAGGGTGTCGACATTGATAGGTTTGAATCAAACGTCACTTTCGCATCACGCAGTTCAACTGGCTTTGAACCGTCGTTCGTTAGGATCACTTTGTAAGTGTTCCACCACTGGCTTTCTGAGCCGACGATAGTTGCGTCTGTGATCACTCCCGCGTGTGCAGCAGGCAACCCCATACCGATCGCCAGTGCTAAAACACTTGGCATGATCGCTAGCGTATTCTTTCTCATAATTAAGGACTTATACAAACAACAATAAAAAGGAAAGGCATTATAGAGTGGGACTTTTTTCGCGCCGCAGCGGACAGATGTAACTAAATGTAACTCAACTTACAGGTGTAAAAGTGCCAAAAATAAAGCGTCTTTTCGCGTCAATTTGACGACATTTCGTACGCAATCGGTAAGCAAACAAAAAACTGGGACTCTAGTTCAAAATTAAGAAAGTGTGTACTGGATAAAACAAATCTATTTTCTGGTGACAATCGATATAAGCATTTGTCTTCATTTTGTTTCTATGCATCTAAAAATCAACAAGTTACAGAATAAAAACACTTGAAACACTTAATTACATGTTAGCGAAAAAAGCACCAATAAAAGCTAACCTCATACCCGAAAAAGATTGGTAGTTCTTGGCCCAAAAGATCCCCTTCACATTTATGAAATCAAGAGAGGAAAATACGGCACATGAATGATCACACCATAAAAACGATAAGTATAACTTTGCAACAAAACGTCAATATCCGGATTGAAGCACGGTTTCAATTGGAATATTCGATGATAATGAGATGCATTGGATCGGTTTGAATCCAAGTCAGCCCAAAAATAAAATATGGAGAGTGTTATATGTCTTTACGTTTAGTAGCAGCAACCTTTGCACTAGTTGGATTAAGCTTTGGCGCGCAAGCAAGCGCAGAGTGTGAAGTGTCCATCGATGCTAACGATATGATGCAGTTTTCGACCAAAACGTTGAGTGTTCCAGCAACGTGTAAAGAAGTAAAACTGACGCTGAACCACACTGGTAAAATGCCAGCACAATCAATGGGTCATAACGTGGTGATAGCTGATACAGCAAACCTTCAGGCAGTAGGTACAGAAGGTATGTCTGCAGGTCTTGAGAACAGCTACGTAAAACCTAACGATGACCGTGTTTACGCGTTTACCAAAGTGATTGGTGGTGGCGAAAGCACTTCTATCACATTCAGCACAGAGAAGATGACTCCGGGAGGTGATTACTCATTCTTCTGTTCTTTCCCTGGTCACTGGGCAATCATGCAGGGTAAGTTTGAGTTCAAATAACAGTACAAAATGCAAAAAGGAAGCAGTACGCTTCCTTTTATTTTAAAGAGATTGTTCAGCAATAATATCTTTCAACGGCGCAGGACGAGCAAAAAAGTAACCTTGGACCTTGTCCACTCCACATCCCTTGACAAAATCGTACTCTTGCTGGGTTTCTACCCCCTCAGCGACCACCTCACAATGGGTAATGCGTCCAAGCTTGGCAACCAACTCATAAAGATCTCGACCTTTTTGGTCATTTGCATCTAACAATAATGAGCGATCAAGTTTAATCTTGTCGAAAGGATACTTCAGCAAATGAGGAAACGATGCGTAACCGGTGCCAAAGTCATCCATAGCAATCCTAATACCTTTTGCCTGCAGCGCTTCCATCGTTCTAATTAAGAATACTTTATTACTCAAAATCGCTTCTTCAGTAATCTCAATTTCTAGCCATTCTGGTTCGATTCCATAGTGAGTTAAGCGAGAGAGTAGATGTGGTACAAACTCTTCTTGTTCAATAGTCGCCACTGCGATATTAATCGCGATGCGACGTTCTTTTGATAATGACATTTTCTGCATGTCAGCCAGTACTCTCTCTATCACTAACTTGTCGAGCAATGGCATAGAATTAAGCATTTGAAAATCACTAACAAACGTTGGTGGACACAACTTCCCATCTTTATCGATATAACGTAGTAGCGCTTCATAAGAGAATACGTTCACATCTTTTGTAGACTGCAGTTTCTGGTAAAACATGACCAGTTCGCCTTCACGTAAAATGGTTGTTAAACGCTTCTGGGCGGTAGATTTACTGATACTTGTCTTATTGGAGTCCCTGACATTGTTTAGCAGCGTTTTAAAAATCGAGCGTTCAATACCAGTATATGTCGCATTTGCACGAAACTGAGCTGAGTACTTTCCCGCATACGCCAAGTAAAATGGCCGATAGATGAAAACGCCAACAAGAATGACAACCGCCTGCAGAATCGACCCTTCAAGTTGATTTCCCATCGCCATGTAACCGCTGAACAGAGGAGGCGTCATCCAGTTTACGATGTTCTCAACTGGAGGCACAATGCCAGAGGCTATACATGAGTATGTGATGACAAAGCTCACCAATGGAACCGTTACAAAAGGGATGATCAGCAGCGGGTTAAAAATAATAGGTAGCCCAAATAGCAACACTTCGTTGATATTAAATATAACCAAAGGCGTTGCAGCTAGTGCGAGCATCAGATGATTACGCTCTCTGGCAAACATCAATACACATATAAGTAGGCTAATGCTGTTACCCGAACCACCCATAGACATAAACGCGTCGTAAAAACCTTGGCTAATCACATTTAGTGACGCCTCTCCACCTTTCCAAGCAATCATATTCGCTTCAGTCGCTGCAAATATCTGCTGCTTAATGGCGAACAATAGGTTGTGCCCATTAATGCCAATGGAACCCAGTAACCCCAAAACAGTTTGATAAATCAGGCCGCCTTGTAACGTCAGCGGATCGACTCCAATCTCACGAATAGCACTACCAAACATTGACATAACGATTGCCGTCAAGTTGGACACAACTAACGCAATCAATACAAATAGGAAGAAATGTACTACGTGCTTGAGCAAACGAGACGAAAAATCTAGTGCTTGCGGCTCCAGCAAACGTATCTTAAAAGCAATGCAGTATAGATAAGTAATCGTTGCACTCAGCAAAGCGAGTAATGGGTTGTTAGGCAACATATATGTTGCTGATAAGCTGCCGTTTTCTAGCGAAATCAAGTAAAACATGATCAGCGAATAGATGATGAATACCGCACTAGAGACATTGGTTTTATGCGAAAGGTAGTAGCCAGCAACAACACAAAAAGCACTGGGATATAGATTTATCAGAATATCGGAGACATGGAAAAGTAGTTGAGACAGTTCTCCCCATCCGGTAAGACGGAAAGCATGTCCTAGAAATATCGCCAATGCATTAGACAAAATCAAAGGGAGAAGCAGTAGCGCAATCGAAGCTAAATCCGTTAAATAGGACTTAAATTCGGAACTCCAAGAGGTAGAGATAACCGACATACGTTGAATTAATCGCGTACACGTCTTTGTACTTTTTAGCATTAACGAGTTCTTTTAATGATAGGACCAAATGACAAGTCAAAATAAGATTCGACCAATTGAAGCGCATTTACTTAAGCTGACAAGCATCGCTCCCACCTAAAGCCAAAGTGAGATTAAGATCAAAATATCAATTAGTAGTTATTGACTTAATAAGTAAAGCGAATCTCGTGCGTAATTTAGCGATTATATGCGCCCTGATCCATTAAGATTATTTGTCGTAACGACAAATAAAAAGAAACCCCGCATTTATAGCGGGGTTGCCGTTATTCCGTATCAACATTTAGCCAGAGAGCGAGACTGGGAAGTGCTGTTCATATAGCTCCATAAAGTCTTTACGAATCAGGTGCTCTAGATGGTTTGCTTTATCTGTAGGGCAGAAAATCATGATATGTACGATTTGCTCACCATTAATATTGCTGGCGATATGAACATGTGGCTCTGATCCCGGCAAGTCGACACCTGCATGCTTTTCTATCATCGCATTATAGCGGTGCGCAACGTCAGCGAAGTAGCTACAGTGTTCATCAATTTTATCGGTTAGTAGCGGTAATATCGGGTATAAGTTAACAAAGTCTTTTACCACTACTGAAAAGTTGTGGTAGACGTAGCGCTTCATAAAGTTAAGGTTTTTCACTGGGTAAGTGAAAAACATGCTATTTGGCAGTGTTGCGGTTTTACCTGTGTAGTGATATTGCCCATGATGCAGATCGATTTCTTGGATAACCGTCGCCATCATGTTGTGCTCAATCACTTCTCCGCATAACTTACCCACTTCAATCCAATCACCAATCCGAAACGAGCGCGAGCTAGCACGTTGAATTGAACCTGTAAAACACAAAATAATCTCTTTAGAAGCAACAACTATCGCCACGGCGATGGCCGTCACGCTGAGAGCAAACTCGCTGATTTCGGATTGCCATAAGATGAACAAAATAATCAGCGTGATGGCAAAGGTGCCATTTTTGGTTCTCGACATCCAACTGCGTTGCTCTTCTGTAATGAATGCATCGTCACCTCGGATTCGAGACAGAATCAAACGACGCAGAAGAATGATGAACAGCAGGATTAATGCAGTAAATAAAATCTTGTGAGTGAGAAGAAAATCGACGACTAACTGTACTTTCTCCATTCCTCGCTCCCTGTATGGCCTAGATTATTTGACCTCTTAGGTTAGAGGTCCTGTTGTAAGAAAGTAACCTTATCAATTTCTTAACCAATTGTCCTAGTTTGAAGGGTTCAAATGGGACAACTCGGATGAAACATTCTCTAGAAAACCACTTACTCGCTGACTGGAACTAACTTAGCTGAAGTAATAAACTCACCAAAGCTTTCACACCACACAATGACAGAGTTATATTTTTCTGTATCGATAGGCTGACTGAGAGGAAGCACAAAACGATCAAACGTTTTTATATCTCCAAGGTTTACCATCTGTGATTTCCATTGAATAAAGTCTGATTCAGTCTCTACGTATTGGGGCGATAAATAGAGTTTGTAATCAGGACCAGGAGCAAGCTCTCCTTCAAAGAAAATCTGAGACTCAGTCGCCGTAATTACTCCCTCCCCCCAATGGAAGAAATCGCTGTCTTCTCTATTCTTATCGAACTTTCCTTGTTGCAGTTCTGTTTGGTTTTTCGATGACACTGATGGAATTTCTGGCGATTCAGGTTGAGTAAGAATCGGCAACGCGTAAATACCTAAAGCAAACCCTAGCGCTACACAACTCGCGTGTGTAAAAAACAGTAATATAACCCTCATTCGAACTCCTTATTCTCTTCTACTTACTGATGATAATTTATAAACTCATCACGATCCATCATCGCTGTTATTAGCATTTTCTAGTTGAGATCACAAATTACAAATAGATTACATAATAGTGTTCAATATTTATTGAATCTAGCTCGCCCTTTACAGAACGACATATTAAAATTATTACATAACTTCACTGCGTCCATCGCAAATCAAGTATATAAATATAAAAAGGGGACTTGATGGACCATCCGGCTTACTTACAAATCGTGGCGTTGCTGACGCGAATTCAGAACTATCCAGGCTTATCAGGGCTAGCATATATTTTGGCTCGCGTTGACGCTATATGTACACAACATGATTACCAACGCTGCCAACAAGTTGATAGCTTTGTTAGAGGTTTTACTTGCGATCGCAACGATCAGCTAGAGCAAGCAATAGAGTTCTATCAAACATCTATTGATGCGAGCCCGTCTCGTAAAAACGCTTTGCGCTTCCAAGCACACATATTGTTAGCGTCTATTTATGCAGACCGAGAGCAATACCAAGCGGCATATTCTCTTTATCAAGAGGTGCTTCTTCATACACACTTATTAGACACTAATGCTCTTTCACTGTTATATACAAATGTTAGTGACCTATACCTTTCACTAGAAAAATACCAACAGGCTGTAGAGCTAGCAGAATTAGGTTCACAAGCTTCCGAAAAGGTTCGCAACCTTGTAAATCAAGCCATATGTCAGCTTAATATTGGCCTCGGACTTGGTAAACTTCAGAACATTGAAAATGCCTTGGTGTCTATAGAGAGAGCCCTAAATATTGCGGTTGAAATCAATGATACTAGGATCGAGGCGATCTCTCATAGTTACCTTGCTCAAACGAAGCTTAATTGCGATTCATATAATTTTGACGACATTGAGCAACATTTTGTTGCCGCTCACCAGCTTTTCCGCCTAGTCAAAGACAAACATAATCAACAAGAAAACTTAACTGCGTATCTAGAATTTCTAGTCCAGCATTTAAAATATGCTCAAGCTCAGGAGCTATGTGATCAGCTAGCTCAAGATGATGACTTAAAAAGCAACTTTGGCTTCTATTCAAAGTATTGCCATGCCCAAATGACAATATATGAAAAAGGCAACGACTGGAAAGCGCTTGCGGGCTTTCAAATGATGTTCTTATCCCATCTCGAAAATCAGTTAAACGAACAGAAACAGAATGATGCCGAACAGTTAAGGGGGCAGATAAGTCACTTAACTCAAGATCAAGAGCATCTTGTGATGAAAAAAATCCGGGAACAGATTGGAACCCTGACAGATATCGGTCAAAGCATCGCTACATCCGATAACTTGGAGAATGGCTTAGCCTTTATCTACGAAAAAGTTGGTTCCGTCTTTCCTACTGACGAATTTGGCATTGCCCTATACGATCAGAGCACCCACGAGCTTGATTACCGCTACTTCTTTGATAGCGATGGACCAGTTGAGAGACTGGTAATCAACTGCGATCAAGATAAAAATATTGGTAGTTATGTCGTTCGCACCGCGCAGACTGTACATATTAACAATGTTAACGACGAATCGATCAGTAGTTACGTGCCTCTTGAAGTTAGAGAAGACCACGATCTCGTGGTATTCGACAACAATAAAACAGCCCGATCAATCATTTTGACTCCAATAAAACTGGGTAAACGAATATTAGGAGTCTTGTCGGTCCAGCATCATCGGCCTGATCAATACCAACAACATCATGTTCATCTTTTTGAGCAGCTTGCGAATTTTATCGCTATTTCATTGGAAAACTTTGAACAACGACAAAATCTACAGCAAGCCAACATACTGCTAGAAACATTGTCTCGCACCGATCCACTTACAGGTTTATATAATCGCTATCAGCTTGACTCTCTAACCCCTTCATTGATTTCAAATGCTCAAATTAGCGGCAATTCATTAGCTTTGGTGATCATTGATATTGACTACTACAAAGGCTACAACGATTTTCATGGTCACCACAAAGGCGATCAGGCACTAAAGTTGGTTTCCTATGTTTTAAAAAACGTATTTGATCAGTTTGGGACTCATATTTTTCGTTATGGTGGAGATGAGTTTCTAATCATATGTGAAAATCTCAATGGGGCTCGGCTGATGTCAAAGCTCTCTTTACTCCAAGAGCAAATAGAAGATCTAAACCTGAGTAACCCTCTTTCCAAATGTTCAGAAATATTGACCTTATCTGTGGGGGCGGTGAATTTTCATAGCCTTGATAGTTGCTGCTTTGAAGAGTTGTTTACCATTACTGATAAACAACTATATCGGGCAAAAGAAAAGGGACGTAACGCTATTAGTTTTGCTGCCCATTCATTTGACTTAGAGTCTGTTTAATCAAAGAATTTTGGTTAAAATTCAGATTGAAGAAAAGTACTTTAAGTCGTCAAGTAAAAACGCTCGAGAGGCTCTAGCCTATTAAACTATCTTGATAGATCATTTTCTTACTCATCCCTCCGTCAATGACTAAGTTATGGCCATTAATAAAGTCGTTTTCGGGATGAGTTAGAAATAAGCATGCATTAACGATATCTTGCGCTTTCCCAACTCGGCCTGAAGGATGTTGCTCGTGATCTAGACGGTTCAGCGTTTCATATCCTTCAACTTGAATCCATCCTGGGCTGATGGCATTAACTGTAATAGGCGTATCTGACAAGGAAATGGCCATAGACTGGGTCATCGATACCACACCACCTTTTGAGGCTCCATAAGCATCCCATCCAGATTCGTTCTGATTCCAACGAGTAGACGCAATATTTATGATGCGTCCATAAGGCTGATGATTGTTCAATCCTATAAATCGGCGAGAACAAGCAAAAGAGCCTTTGAGGTTTACATCAATAACACGAGAGAACTCTTCAAAAGTAAGTTCTTGAAGAGGCTTATTGAAGTTAGCAACCGCACCATTGTTTATCAGAATATCTACCTTGCTGTACAGGGTTTGTATCTTGTCAAAGGCTTGTTCTATTTGATCGGTTTGCCCCAAATCTACTTGATAAAACTCTGCTTCTGGATTTTTGTTTGGTGCAATATCGAACACAATAACTTTAGCTTGCAAATCAAGGTAAGCTTGGGTCAGGTATTGACCAATCCCCTGACTCCCCCCAGTTATGACCACAACTTTATTTTGGTACATACATAACCCTCTGAATCTATTTTTTGCAGAAATTATTTTAAGGTTTGGTAATGACAATGGATAGCAAAAGCACAGCTTGGTCATTGCTTTTCTAACTATATATAAGAAAAAGCCGACGATATGTCGGCTTTCGATTATCTAGTCTATTGGGCGAATCACTTTGCAGGGATTACCCGCTGCTACTACGTTAGGTGGAACATCTTTCGTAACCACACTGCCTGCACCAATCACCGAGTTTTCACCTATAGTCACGCCCGGGCAAACAATCACGCTTCCCCCTAACCATACGTTGTCTCCAATTGTAATCGGAGTTCCGAATTCTACGCCTTCTTCGACTCGTCCTTTAACATCGAGTGGGTGACCTGCCGTATAGATTTGCACATTCGGAGCGAACAAAACGTTATCGCCTATATGCACTTCCGCTACGTCTAATACAACGCAGTTGAAATTTGCATAGAAGTTTTTACCCAGCTTAATGTTTGAGCCGTAATCGCATCGAAATGGTGGCTCTA
>Ga0209272_10000858_pt1 | contig 21280 bp, 19 predicted proteins | sample tdDd002_FD_187125 | JGI IMG/M metagenome (GOLD analysis project Ga0209272, IMG submission 187125) | Marine sediment microbial communities from the Atlantic coast under amendment with organic carbon and nitrate - tdDd00.2 (SPAdes)... | ecosystem: Environmental > Aquatic > Marine > Coastal >... | reverse complement strand
AGGTGCCATTTTTGATACCATGATAGCTCATTATCTAATTCAACCGGAATTTAAACATGAATTTTCTTTTATTGCGAATTCCATTATCAATTACACAGTAATTCCACCTGAAGAGAAGGCGAAAGGTAAAAAAGCGCAATTAAGTTTGATGATGGAACCTGAGCCAATTAAACACGATCGTTTTTGTGAGGAAGTTGCTGTAAGTTTGGAATTGAAAGAGGAATTGGAAAATCAGATGAAGGAAAACAATCTGATCGACCTGTTTTATGATGTTGAGATGCCATTGATGGGAATTTTAGCAGATATGGAATTTGAAGGAGTTAGCATAGATGTACCAACTTTGAAAGATTATGCCGTTGTTTTAAACGAAGAAGTCAATGGAATAGAAAAAGAGATAAAAGAAATTGCAGGTGTTGATTTTAATGTAGCATCACCAAAACAGTTAGGTGAAGTTCTATTTGAGAAAATGGAGTTGGATAGCAAGGCAAAAAAGACGAAATCAGGTCAATTTTCAACTTCTGAGGCTGTTTTAGCCAAACTTAAAGGAAAACACGAAATCATTCAAAAGATATTGGATTTTAGATCCCTAAAAAAACTAGTTTCCACCTATGTAGAAGCTTTGCCAACCTATATTAATCCTGCATCAGGAAAAATTCATACATCTTTTAAACAGGCTGAGGCTGCAACAGGTCGCTTAAGTTCAACCAATCCGAATTTGCAGAACATCCCGATTAGAACAGAGCAAGGGAGATACATTCGAAAAGCATTTGTTCCTTCTACCGATGATCACACTTTCCTTTCTGCCGATTATTCGCAGGTCGAACTAAGATTAATGGCTCACATGAGTAAAGATCAGAATATGATTGATGCTTTTAATCATGAGGCAGATTTCCACCAGGCAACAGCTGCAAAAATTTACAAATTGCCAATTGAAGAGGTTAGCAAGGACATGAGAAGCAGAGCAAAAACTGCGAATTTTGGAATTATTTACGGTATTTCTGCCTGGGGATTAGCTGAACGATTAGATATCTCACGTAAGGAGGGAAAAGAGCTCATTACAGGCTATTTTGAATCGTATCCTAGAGTTAAGGCATTCATGGACGAAAGTGTCGAGAAAGCTCGTAAGGATGAGTTTGTAGAGACCTTTATGGGACGACGCAGGTATTTAAAAGATATCAACTCGAGTAATGCGATAGTTCGTGGAGTAGCGGAACGAAATGCAATTAATGCTCCAATTCAGGGATCAGCTGCCGATGTTATTAAAATGGCAATGATAAATATCGACAAGAGAATGAAGTTGGAAGGTATGAAATCTAAAATGTTGATTCAGGTGCATGATGAATTGAACTTCGACTGTTTAAAATCAGAATTGGAACAGATGAAGGTGATATTAAGAGAAGAAATGGAGAATGCCGTAAAGCTATCGGTTCCACTTACTGTAGATATGGGAGTAGGAGAGAACTGGCTTGAAGCACATTAATTAATAATATACAAAATGAAAAAGCTCATTCATCAATAGACGAATGAGCTTTTTTATATCAATTTAAGATGTTGATTTCTTATTTGTTGATAGCATGTAAACCAATGCTACCATCTAAAATACCTGCGTATTCATTTGTATTTTCTAATACTTCAATGGCTTTATTTAAAGTTTTATCTTCACGTAAACTAAATTCAATTCCACCCTTCTGATAGTGAAATCTTTTAACAATTTCGTGAGCTAATAAATCAGAAATTTCATCTTTAAATCTTTTCAAGTCACGATCTAAATTCGGAGCTAATTTTGCTTCTAAAGCAGCAAATTCTTCATTCGAAATCTCAAAGTACTTTTCCTCTTTAGCCGATTTCTTTAATGCATCCAAAATCTCGGTACTTTCCGATTTGTATTTGAATTCATTCTCCTTGATATATTTTGTGAAATTTTCAAACTCTTCATCACTCAATTTAAATTCCTTAGCTGACGGAATGCTTTCTTTACTATTTGCATACAAAGTTGCATAATCAAATATCATGAAGTTGCGAATCAAGTTAATGGTTAAGCTGCTATATAATTCCGAATCAATTTTAATATCAGGAAGAATTCCTCCACCATCGTAAACTGATCGACCATTTTTAGTGTGATATTCAGTCATTAATGAGTCAGCAATTTTACCAACGCTTCCATCATCATTTCTATTGCTGTAATCCAGAGCCTGAATACATCTTCCGCTAGGAATGTAGTACTTCGCCGTTGTTACCTTTAATTTGGCGTTATAGGTCAAATTACGTGTTGTTTGAACCAATCCCTTACCAAATGTTCTATTACCGATTACAACGCCTCTATCGAGATCCTGAATAGCACCCGAAACAATTTCAGAAGCTGATGCAGAACCGCGATTTACCAATACCGCAATTGGAATTTCAGCATCAATAGGAGTTTTGTTTGCTTTATAGCTTTTGTCCCATTTCGAAACTTTTCCTTTTGTGCTAACAATACTTTCACCTTTATTCACAAATAGGTTCACAATTTCAATTGCTTGATCGAGCAATCCCCCAGGGTTTCCTCTTAAATCCAATACAATTGATTTTGCATTTTGCGCTTTTAATTCTTTAAGGGCAGCTTTAATTTCACCTGCCGCTTTATTTGTAAACTGATTCAAATGAATGTACCCAATAGAATCAGTCACCATTCCGTAGTAAGGAACTGATTTCAGCTGAATTTTTTCACGAACCAATTTCTTTTCCATGGTTTTATTAATACCTGGACGCTTAATTTTTATTGTAAGAGGAACATTTGGTTGACCTTTTAAAAGATTACTAACATCCTCGGTATTTTTCTTCAGAACTTTAGTTCCGTTAATTTCAAGCATAACATCACCTGCTTTTAAGCCAGCTTTGTAAGCAGGAAAACCTTTGTAAGGCTCGGCAATAATAACTTCATCTTTATGTTTGCTAATTAATGCACCAATACCGGCATATTCGCCAGTAGTCATCAATTTAAAGTCTTCAATTTCCGATTCGGAGATGTAAGTCGTATAAGGATCAAGTGAACCTAGCATGGCATCCATACTCTTCTTCACCAAATCTCCAGGATCAATTTCATCCACATAGAATAGGTTCAATTCCCTGAATAATGTATAGTAAATATTCAGATTTTTACTGATTTCAAAATTTCTCTCATCCCTGCTAAAACCCCAGAATGCCGCACTACAAAAAAGTAGTAAGGCAAGCATCCAAATGGCTCCTCTTTTTCTTTGAAGCTTCATATATTTTCTTTTAAATTGATATTTTTAATTAACCCTTCGCGAAGATATCTCCAGCACGAATTTACAAATTCGAAGTAAACAAAATTCTTAGTAGGTGAAACAAATATAATTAATCCATTCCTAAAATTGTTCGCTTTAACATTTCTTAACCCTATGCTACTGGTTAACAATCACTATACCAAAATCTACGTAGGTAATAGTAATGTACGAAATATTATTAAGAATTGTTCTGAATAACTAGCGATCTTTGATTAAGGTACCGGATCGTGACCATGACCGCCCCATGGATTACAGGATAAGATTCTTTTAATGGCAAGATAAGATCCTTTAATTGGACCATATTTTTTTAAGGCTTGCAATGCGTATGATGAACAGGTTGGTGTGTATCTGCAAGCCGATGGGGTAAGAGGAGAAATAAAATACTGATAGAATTTAATCGGCAGTATCATGATGAACAGTATCATCTTTTTCAGACCGTTTAGAATGTTTTTCATATTCTTTAGGTATTCGTTGTAAAGCTTTTATCAGCTTACCTTCCATTTGCTTTGTTTCAAGAATATCTTTGGATAGATAAACAATCATAAAAGCGATTTGAGTATCTATTTTCTCTATTTCCTGATAGAAACTATGCTTATTTAGCCTGTAAATTTCCCTGATTCTTCTTTTTAAAAGGTTTCGCTTAACAGCATGCTTAAAGTTACGTTTTGAAACTGTAATTGCAACTTGTGCAGGATAACCAGAATGAAGTTTAGCCTCTTTCCATACAATCCTAAAAGGATAACAGGTAAAGCCGTTTCCTTCGGAAAATAGTTTGCCTATAAGAATCTTATGAGTTAATCTTTCAGCTTTTTCAAAAGTAAAACGAATGTTACGAGTCATATTACAAAAATCGACAAAAAAAGGGGAAAATATTTCCCCTTTTTATTTTTTATATTGATACAAGACTATTTGTCTTTATTCTCTTTATTGTATTTCTTAATGAACTGATCCAAAGCCATTGTCATTGAAGGAGCTTGTGGCATTGGAGCCTGAATATCAAGTCTCAATTTAGCATCACTTACAGCTTTTGAAGTAGCAGGACCAAAGGCAGCAAGAATGGTATTGTTTTGTTCAAATTCAGGGAAATTTTGTAGCAATGAAGTAATTCCTGAAGGACTATAAAAAGCTAAAATGTCGTAATTAACATCAGCTAAATCCGAAAGATCACTACTTACAGTACGATACAAAATCGCTTTAGTGTACTTAATCTTACTCTTATCAAGAAGAGTTGGGATTGATTGCTTGTGAATATCTGAAAGTGGAATCAGGAATTTTTCTGATTTGTGCTTTACAATGATATCCATTAACTCTTCAAATCGTCTTTCACCGAAGAAAATCTTACGTTTTCTATAAACGATGTATTTCTGCAAATAGAAAGCCGTTGATTCCGAAATACAAAAGTATTTCATGTCATCAGGAACGGTTACTCTAAGTTCCTCGCATACTCTGAAGAAGTGATCAATTGCTGTTCTGCTGGTAAAAATCACAGCAGTGTGGTCCAATATGTTGATCCGCTCCTGTCTAAAATCTTTGGCTGAAATGCCTTCTACCTGGATAAAAGGGCGAAAATCAATTTTCAAATTGTATTTTTCTGCCAAATCAAAATAAGGTGACTTTTCGGTTTGAGGTTTAGGTTGTGAAACCAGTATAGTCTTGATTTTCAAAATACTAAGGTTTAGTTCAACAATTCATTACACCGCCTCAGGCTATTGATAATAACAGTTTGTAAATCACTAGCAAGGGCAAAATTTCCAAGGCACAAAGGTACAAAATCATATAAAATATTGAAACATGTTTGCGAAATAATATTTTAATACCTCGAAATAGTCTGAGTAAGAAGAAAATTAAGCCGATTATTATACCTGCATTTAGTAAAAAAGAAGATGCATATTCAGCAATAAATGGAACACTTAATGTGATAGGCAAGAGTATCATTGCCAGGTTTTTATTGTATATAAAAATGGTGTGTAGATATTCTTTAGCCTCTTTACTTCCGTTAAATATATATCCTATACTTCGTACTATAATTATTTTACCAAGATATAAAATACACAGACCAAGCAATGCAGAAACATAAAAAGCAAATGAAACCTTATCCGTGTTTACATTCCAAAAATAATTATAATATTGAACTATAAATAAGGAGATATTTGTGAAAAACAAAGAGTTTAGAAAAATACTTCCTCGTAAGTTTCTCATGTTTTTCTCAAGAAATAAATTAGTTGAACTTTGGTAATTAAGTACTGAATCTATTACTCTATATAGATATTTTCCAAAGGAAAATCGAATTATTGCAATAAGAATCAAACCCAGTAAACAAATTGGAATCATCCAGTCATTTTGAGTAGTAGTAATTAATTTACCCTTTTCACCAATAGGTTTTATTTCTACTGTTTCAGTATTGATATTTTGAATTGAATCTGCAATTATAGTATCAGATAGAATCTTATTTTGCAATGAAATATTTGTGTCTCGATTTATCTCAACATTTGTTGATTGAGTGGGGAGGATCGTTTCTGTTTGTTTTGTATTTCTACTCATATAACTTTTCGAGATACTTCTTACGGGACCAATTTGGTTGAGAACAATCTTACCTGTTTGTAATGCTTTAAAGTTGAAATTAATTGTAACAGGAGATATTTCGAATACCGTTGAGTCTGAAGATGAATAAGTTGTGTTGTAAGAGGTCATACTTTATAGAGAACAAATACTAAATTATACAAAGATAATTTTATTTTTTTGTGTGGATGGGTAACAGTAACCAGAAAGCTCGCAAAATTTTTACGAGCTTTCTGGTTGTTTACAATTCTTCGTATCCAATTAATCTTTTTTTACGGAGTATTTCTTTCTCTGTAGGAGATAATTTTTTGTCACTTTTTAATACTTGTTTTTCCCATGAACCATACATTGGATTAGGTAAAACAATAAATCGGTTTCCAAATTGATTTTTCATTTTATCTACTTTTGAGAATCCGTAATTTTCAGATCGATCTTCTAAAAATTCGTCAAAATCTCCAACATTATCACCAGCTAATATTAGAATTTCATGAGTTTTACTTACAATATTTCGACGTATTGTTTTTACACTAGTATTGCTTTTTAGCAAAATATGATTTTTATCTGCAAAAGGAAAACCAAGTTTTTGAAGATTTTTTAAAGATATAGTAGTTGCAGAAGTATCTCGATTTGAAATGTAGAAGGTTTCAACACCTTTAGATTTTGCATAGTTCAGAAATTCCAGAGAGCCTGGTGTTGCTTTTGCCTCAGCTTTATCAACCCATTCTTTCCAGGTGGCAGGAGTAAATGTTTTTGCAGTACGTATTGAATTTGTTTCAAATGGACTGTTGTCAAGTACGGTTTCATCAATATCAACAACAACAGCCTTTGGTTTTGAATTGTTCAAATTTTTAGCCAACTGATTGTCCAAGGACATTTTGGCCATGTTAAATGCTTGATAGTAAAGTGCACGACATTCCGATGCTCGTTGGTACCAAAGAGTAGACATCACCAAATGCTCGTTCGGATTTTGTGTTACGGCAGGTTTATTTTCTGTATTTTGACATGAAAATAATCCACAAGAAACTAATAATGCAAGAAATATTTTTCTCATTTCGAATAGTGTTTTAATTTTAATATTTCAATCTGAAATATTGATTCAAATAATTCGGAGTGGAGATAAAATGGAAATTAATTCGAAGATAATAAAAATTGCTTGTAACATTTCACAATGTCTAACCGTCATAGAATCGAAACTGACCTAAATGAACTCTGTACAGTACAATAAAAGCGTAGACTTATATGCCGATGGCATGTTTCGTTTTATCCTCAAAAACATTAAAGATGAGGATAAAGCGCGTGATATAGTACAAGATAGTTTCGAGAAATTGTGGAGAAACATTGAAAATGTAAATCACCTGAAAGTAAAATCGTATTTGTTTACCACGGCATATCATACCATGATTGATTTGATAAGACGTGAGAAAAGAAAAGAAGATTTTGAGAATGTTGATGTCAGAGAATATTCACATTCGACTCAATACAGCGATTTAAAAGAAGTTTTGGATGAAGCACTCGAGAAATTATCAGAAATACAGCGATCAGTTGTACTGTTAAGAGATTATGAAGGATACTCGTATGCAGAAATCGCTAAAATTACAGATTTAACTGAATCCCAAGTGAAAGTTTATATCTACAGAGCGAGAAAGCATTTGAAAAATTATATTGGTAGCATTGAGACTTTAGTATAAAATAGGCGGAGATGAGAGAGATTAACAAATACAATTACGAAGAGTTCTTCCTGGATTTTATGGAAGGAAATCTGAGTACCTCAGAATTGTCTGCGTTGGAAGAATTTTTGGATTTACATCCGGAATTGAAGGAAGAGTTTGAGGAGATGAGTCTTGTTGAGTTGGTTGAAGAGGAGGTAGCTTTTGATAAATCTACCCTTAAAGAACTTCCATATAAAAATGATTTTGATCAATTCTGCATTGCAAAAGTTGAAGGTGATTTAAGTGCGGAAGAAGAGATAAGCTTTGATGAATATCTAAATGCTGATGATTCGCGTCAAGTCGAATTTGGTTTATACGAGAAAGCAAAACTTAAGGCTGATTTAAATATACAATTTCAAGACAAGAATGATCTAAAGAAAAATAGAAAGATATTACCATATTGGTTGCTTTCCGGAACAGGTGTAGCTGCATCAATTTTGTTATTATTCTCAGTTTGGAATTCTTCGAATGAAAATGAAGACATTCAAATGCCATCACATAAGATGGTTCAAACAGAAAATAAAGCAAAAGAAATTGATCAGAAGTTAGTGAATCAGAAGGAACAAATTGCTGTTAATGTTGAATCAAAGAACCTTCATGTAGAAGATTTGATCGAGATAAAAGAAGAAATGACTTCGAATAAACAGCTAGAAGAAGCTAAACTAAGTGTTATTTTGCCCGAGGAAAAAGTAGAGATAAAAGAAGTAGAAAGGGTAAGCTTACCCATTGTTACTGCATCAGCTAAATTAGAATTAATTGCTAATGCAGATATTGCTAATTCAGACATTTCAGTTACGAAGAAATCCATAACAAATAGTGGATTGTCAAAATTAGGAATGTCATGGAAATCAAGTGTTCCAGATAAGAAAAAATCAAATTCATTACTATATGCGGTGGCAAAAATGGGTGTGAATAAACTTGGTGAAATAGCAGGAAAGAAGATACAATTGGAAAAAAAATACGACTCAAAGACTGAAAAAACACGATTGAATTTTAATTCTGCAGGATTAGGATTCTCAACTACAGTAAAATAATTAGTAGGCTGTAACTATTCTGTAACAGCTTCGTCTTACCCTTAGAAATCAGAAAATTTAACACTATGAAAAGAATATTACTTATATGCCTGGCTTGCACAGTATGCTTGGGATCTTACGCACAGAATACGGTAGATACTTTAAAAACCGATACGATTAAGAAAAAAATCATAATCAAAGACAATTGGTCGAATAAAAAGGAGAAGGTAAAACCTGAGAAAAAGAATGTTTATTATCATTCAACCAATTCAGATACAACTAAGGTCGAATTTATGAATAAAGACCTTGTAAAGGTTGTGGAACTTGAAAATGGTGGTAAAGTAAAAGTAGGTAAAATTGGAAAGTTTGCTTACCAGCAGGGTAGAGATACCACTAAAATTCGAATTGGAGGAAAACAGATTAATATTATTGATGGCTGGCATGGAACAAGAGTAAGAATCGAAAAAGTACATCCTTGGGATCCAAATCAGGATAAATTCTTTTTAGATAAAGAACCTGAATTTAGAGGTCATTGGGCAGGTTTCGAAATGGGAGTTAATGGTTTTGCAGATGAAGATTATACTGGTTATGCTTATGATTTTATGGAATTGGATATGGCAAAATCAATAGCGGTAAATCTTAATTTTTTGCAATATGATATAAGCTTACAAAAAGAAAGAAACACCATAGGATTAGTTACCGGTTTAGGTTTAGAATGGAACAATTATCGTTTTGATAACGATATTACTCTAGTTAAGGATGCCAATAGAAAAATTCAACCTCTAGACTTGAATACAGCTTATCCAGATTGGGATGTAAAAAAGACCAAACTTACCTCTTTGTATTTAACAGTTCCATTACTTTTGGAGTTTCAAATTCCTGTAAAATATAAAAAGAGACGAGTTCATATGTCGGCTGGTGTTGTTGGTGGCTTAAGAATAGGTTCGCATACCAAAGTAAAACACAATGGTAAAAAGGATAAGGATCATGATGATTTTAATTTAAAAACACTTCGTTATTCTGCGCAAGCAAGAATAGGTTATCGATCGTTGAATTTCTTTGCTACCTATGGATTAACAGAACTGTTTGATAAAAATGATGGACCTAAATTAACTCCTTATACGGTAGGGATTACATTAATTACATTTTAATTCAGTACATAAAGTTATTTTTAAAGCTGCTTGAGGGATCTTTTCTTTGGGCAGCTTTTCTTTTCTATGTGTTTACAACTATTTGTCTAGTTGTTACATCTAGCATTAAATTGTATATTAGAGGCATGAATAAAATGCCCCTAATATTTTTAATTTTTATTTGTTCATTTATTATTTTGCCAGGAATTGCGCAGAATAAAACAAGTTTAGATAGTCTAAATGAAAGGTTTGAACGAACTGCAGGAAGAGAGAAATTAGAAACTCTTCTTGAACTTAGTAAGGAATATTGGAATATTGATCCTGTTGAAGGTATTAAGCTTGCAAAACACGCATTAGGTACTGCACAAACTCTAGAAAGTGAAGAAGAAATTGTAAAGGCTATGTACTATTTAGGTACTGCTTATTACATCGATAATCAGTTGGATAATTCACTTGATTACTTACTACAAGCTCATCAATTTGCTCAAACTCATAATTACGATACTAATACTGCAAATATTAGTCGTCAGCTTGCTATAGTGTACTTTGAATCAGGTAAGCTTGATAGAATGTATACTTATACAATTCAGGCATTGGACATTTATAATTCAGGTAAAGATGAATTAGGAATTGCCAGATGTCAGAATTTACTTGGCTTGTATTATAAGGGAGTTAACGAGTACGAAAAAGCAATTGAATACTTCGAGAGCAGTTTAAATCTTGGAAAAAAAATTGAAAAGACATCTTTAGTTGGATCCATTTTAAATGATGTAGGAAGTATGTATGCCGAAATGGGAGATACGATTAAGGCAATACAAATTTACAACGAAGCAGTTCCTTATCATAAATCTAATGGCAGAAACTTTAAAAGTGGAACTTTTGAACTTACTTTAGCTGATTTGTATGTGCAAAATGGAAAGTTACAAAAGGCATCTCCACATTTAAAACAGGGATTTGAAATCGCTAGTGATTTAAATTCTAAAAGATTGTTGAGAGATTATTATAGAATATTGGCTGATTATGAGATTAAAAAGAATAATAAGTCCAATGCCTTAATTGCATATCAAAAACTTCAGGCATATGTTGATTCAGTATCCTTAGGACAGTTAAATAATAAAATTGAAGAACTCGATTCTCGTCATGCAATAAGTATTTCGAATGAGGAAAATCAACGATTACGTAATAAAAATCAAACACAAGAGTTAAAAATTACTCAGCAATACATAGTCGGATTGCTAATATTTATCGTACTTCTTATTGCGATATTTATTCTTACAATTCGATATCGAAATAACTTGAAAGATAATGAATTACTATATCTGAAAAATAGTTTGGTGAATCAACATCAGGAAGAGTTAATTGATGCAATGAAACGCATAAAAATTAGTGAAGATAAGCTCCGTTTAGCAAACGATACAAAAGATAAGATGTTCTCTTTAATTGCCCATGATTTGCGAGGTGCAATTGGTAATATCAGCAATGGATTAAGAATGTATCTTGGTGAGGAAGATTTAAATCTATCAGAAGAGGACAAAGAGGAATTCTTACAGGCTTTGTTTCATTCATCGGATAGTGCATACGAATTGTTAGAAAACCTTTTGTTTTGGGCAAAAAATCAAGCCTTAACTTTAACCGCAAATAAGCAAATGGTTGATGCAAGTTCAATTATCAATTCTAATATTGGTTTATTGGGCGATTTGGCTAAAATTAAATCCATTAATCTGTTTACATCCATTAACCCGAATGTTGAAGTATTTGTTGATTGGAACATGATTAATACTGTTCTTCGCAATCTAATTTCGAATGCTATTAAATTCACGAATAAAGATGGCTCAGTTGAGATTAAGTCAGAAATAGGGCAATATTTCGTGAAAATTTCGGTGATTGATGATGGTATTGGAATGCTTCCAGAGCAAATTGAAAATATCTACGATGGAAAAACTACCGATGGAACTGCAGCTGAGAAAGGAACTGGTTTGGGCTTGACTTTATGTCGTGATTTTTTAATTAAGAATCATGGCAAAATGTTGGTCACAAGTAAGGTGGATCATGGTAGTACATTTGCATTCATTATTCCACGTAGACCGATGAATGATGAAAAATATTCTGAATTAGTAGAAAAAGAACCACTTACTTTCTTAGTAAATAATTAAATTTAGAGCTGATAATTCACATCAGCTTAAACTAAAATTAGATACTAATGAGATTATTACTTATCAGTAATTCAACAAACCCAGGTGAAGAGTACCTGGATTATCCGAAAAATAACATCAAAGAATTCTTAGGTGAAAAACCTGTAAAGGCATTATTTATTCCTTATGCAGGAGTAACCGTTTCTTTTGACGATTACGAAGCTAAAGTTAAGGAACGTTTCAATGAAGTAGGGCACGATGTTGTTTCTATTCATCATTTCGAAAATCCTGTAAAAGCAGTAGAAGAGGCGGAAGCAATTGTTGTTGGTGGTGGTAGCACATGGAATTTATTGCATTTAATTCACAAATACAATCTTACTGAGCCTATCCGCAACAAGGTAATTAATGAAAAAGCACCATATATTGGTTGGAGTGCAGGTTCAAATTTAACTTGCCCGACTATTAAAACAACCAACGATATGCCAATTATTGATCCAATGGGATTCGATGCTTTAAACTTGATTCCTTTCCAAATCAATCCACATTATTTGGATAAAAATCCTGCTGGGCATGGTGGTGAAACTCGCGAGGATAGAATCAACGAGTTCATGGTTTTGAATCCTGATATGTACATTGCAGGATTGCGTGAAGCAACCATGTTTTTGGTTGAAGATGACAATATCAAGTTAATTGGAGATAGAAATTGTCGGATCTTTAAAAATGGTATTGAAGCCTACGAATTAAGTGCTAAAGATGATTTTAATTTTCTTTTGAAATAAAGATTTAAGAATAGCAGGAAGCGGTTGATTTAATTTTCAACCGCTTTTTTTATTTGGAATTTCTACCTTTGTCGGCTGAAAAGAACATTTCTTTTCTACAATTTCTACTAAATCAATACATTTCTAATGGATTTACTTTCGTCCACATATTTTGTTCTTTTTCTGATTGTTGCAATCGGATTTATTGTTGGTAATATTAAAATAAAAGGCATTTCACTTGATGTTTCGGCTGTGATATTTGTGGCTCTTGTTTTTGGACACTTTGGGGTTAGTATTCCTACCGATATTCAGAAAATTGGACTTACTCTTTTTATCTTTACCATAGGAATTCAGGCGGGTCCAGGATTTTTCGAATCCTTTAAAAAGAATGGGAGAGAGTTGGTTGTTTTGGCATTTGTTTTGGTGGGAAGTGCATCTTTAGTGACACTAGTTTTGGCATTGGCTTTCAAAGTTGATACTGATATTGCAATTGGTTTGCTAACCGGATCCTTGACAAGTACACCTGGTTTGGCAGCAGCAATTGAATCTACTCAATCTTCTATGGCTTCTATTGGTTACGGTATTGCTTATCCTTTTGGTGTAATTGGCGTGATTCTTTTTGTGAGAATGTACCCTAAATTAACTAAAGTGGATATCAATAAGGAAGCGAAAAAATTGGATGACGAGACTCAGCAGAATTTTCCGGAACTTTTTAATAAGAACTTCATTGTTGAGAATGAAAATATTGTTGGCAAGAGCATACGTGAATTGAAGATCAGATCAATGACTCAAGCCAATGTTTCCAGAATAATGCATCGCGGTGAAACCATAGTTCCATTGCCTGAAACCATATTGGAAAAAGGAGATATTGTAAAACTGATTGGAACTGAGCAGGCAATTGAACAAGCTAGAATGTTGATTGGGGAACAAACCGATGAGAAAATCCCGCTAAGTCGCGATTATGTGGTTGAATCGGTATTGGTAACCAATAAGCAAGTGGTGAATAAAACGATTGGTCAACTGAATGTATTAGCCAATTACAATGCCAGAATTACCAGAATTCGTAGAGCGGGAATTGATATGGTTGCAAGCTCAAAATCAGAAATTCGTTTTGGCGATAAGCTAGTTGTGGCTTGTGGTACAGGTAACATTAAAAATGTTCGACATTTATTTGGTAACGATAGTAAAAAACTTTCGGATACTGATTTCTTTCCTATCGCAACAGGAATTGTATTGGGTGTTTTAGTAGGGAAACTGAAAATTTCTTTTTCAGATGATTTTACCTTTAGTTTGGGGTTAACCGGAGGAGTATTGATGGTTGCCATGATTTTAAGTAGAATCGGAAAAACCGGACCTATTTTGTGGACCATGTCCGGATCATCTAATCAATTACTTCGTCAGCTTGGTTTATTAATGTTTTTAGCTGTAGTAGGGACCAGTGCAGGAGCTCACTTGGTTGAGACTTTTAAAGAATCAGGCATGGCATTATTTGGCATCGGTATTGGAATCACCCTGTTGCCAATGATTATCACTACGCTAATTGGGCATTTTGTTTTAAAAATGAATGTCTTGAATTTATTAGGTGCTTTAACAGGAAGTATGACGAGCACTCCTGGTTTGGCCGCGGTAGATGGTATGGCCGACTCAAGTGCACAATCAATAGCTTACGCAACGGTTTATCCGATTGCAATGGTGTTTTTAATTATTTGTGTGCAGATATTAAGCCTGTTGTAGTTTTAGTGTGCTAAATAAAAGGAAAGGTATGTCCATAAGTTGCTTGCAGAATAATCAAGTTATCTTAGGAAATTACATGCAATTACTTTAAAGGATGCAGCAAACCAATACGGACTGTCTCCAAGCTAAAATTGAAGTGCTCCAAACCCTAAGCAACACTCTTCAAGACAAAAGTGAAGCACTCCAAGCTGCTGGGCGCAAGCCGCAAGATGAGTTGAAGATCTTCCAAGAGCTGAGGAAAACCTTCCAAGACAACAGGAAAGTGTTCCAATACACCAAGGAGCTTTCTTCAAGACAGGAGGGAAGCACTCCAACCCATAGTTTTCAATCTCCAAGACAGGAAACTGGTACTTATTTCATGTGTGTTAATGGCAGAGTTATTAATTAATAAAAACCCCTTAAAGAAAACTTCCTTAAGGGATATATAAATGGTTAATTGTTTTGACTAAGAGTGAGTAAGGATAAGTAACAAGAATTATTTAAAAATCCATCTCAACAACAATTGGGCAATGGTCAGAATGAACTACATCGGCTAAAATAGAAGCGCCTTTCAATTTATTCTCCAAACTTTCAGTAACCATGTGGTAATCGATTCTCCAGCCTAAGTTTTTACCTCTGGAACCAGCTCTGTAACTCCACCAACTGTATTTGTCAGGTGATTGGTCGAAAACGCGGAAAGTATCAATAAAACCACTTTCAATAAATTGGCTTACCCATTCTCGCTCTTCAGGAAGAAAGCCAGAAACATTTTTCTTTTTCTCAGGTCTGCTAATATCAATAGGTTTATGGCAGATGTTATAATCGCCACCAATTACCAAATTAGGTCGCTCAATTTTCAGTTTATTGATGTACTCCTGAAAATAAGCCAGCCACTCCATTTTATAATCTTGTCTTGGACCTCCGGTTGTTCCCGATGGATGATAGGTACTAAAAACTGAAATATCTCCGAAATCGGCTCTAATTGCTCTTCCTTCCACATCATATTTTGGATTGTCAACTCCAGTAACAACAGAATCTGGTTTTTCCTTAGTTAGGATACCAACTCCACTGTAGCCTTTTTTCTCTGCAGAAAACCAATAACAGTGATATCCCAATTCCTCGAAAAGGTGAGATTCAATTTGCTCAGGTTGAGCTTTGGTTTCCTGAATTAATAGAATATCTGGATTTTCCTTCTTTAGCCAGCCAATTAAATCTTTACCCAAAGCAGCTCTGATTCCATTAACATTATAGCTTATTATTTTTCGCATAATTGTATTTTTTAGAAAGATTAAAGATAATAATCTATTGGTAAAAGCCCTGATATTCGAAGAAGTCTGAAACTTAAACAAATCTTTAAGGCTTTAGACGGTAGATAATTGCTAGGAATCAACTATTTTTGTAAAAAAAAACGGAGCTACATTGAGAGAAGGACTGGTAATAAAATCGACAGGAAGTTGGTACACGGTAAAAACCGATGATGGAGAAATTCACAATTGCCGAATAAAAGGGCGTTTTAGAATGGATGGGATACGAACGACGAATCCTGTTTCGGTTGGCGATAAAGTAGAATTTGAAGAAGATAAAGAATCGAAAGTGATTGTAAAGATTCGGGATCGAAAGAATTACATCATTCGAAAATCCTCAAATCTGTCGAAGCACAGTCAGATTATTGCTTCAAATGTCGATCAGGCTTTTTTAATTGTTACCGTTAATTATCCATTAACTACAACAACTTTTATCGATCGATTTTTGGCTGCTGCCGAAGCATATAGAATTCCGGTTCGATTGATTTTTAATAAGATTGACAGATATCGTCCAAACGACATGGATCGCCTTGAGGAACTAAAAGGCATTTATGAAAAAATTGGATACAAATGTTTTGAGATATCTGCAAAGAATGGAACACATTTGGATATCATTCGCGAAAGATTAAAAGATCAGATCAATCTACTTTCTGGACATTCTGGAGTAGGAAAATCAACTTTAATTAATGCAATTCAGCCAGGATTAGACCTTAAGACTGGTGAAATATCTGAGGCTCACTCGCAAGGAAAACATACCACAACTTTTTCGGAGATGTTTGAACTCGATTTTGGTGGATACATTATCGATACACCAGGAATTAGAGGCTTTGGAACAATTGATATGGCAAAAGAGGAAATGTCACATTTCTTTCCAGAAATATTCAAAGCTTCAGAGAATTGTCAGTTCAACAATTGCAGCCATATTCACGAACCAAAGTGCGCCGTTAAAAAAGATGTTGAATCAGGAGAAATTAGCATCACCCGTTACGAAAGTTATCTGGGAATGGTAATGGAGGATGAGGATAGCAAATACAGAATCTAAAATTATGAATTATTAGTTATGAATGATAAATTTATACCTCAGAATTCTTAATATATCATTGATAATTTATAATTAACAAGATGAGATCACACGAAGTAGATTATAAAATTCACGGGAACGATATTCAGTTAGTTGAAGTAGAGTTAGATCCTAACGAAACAGTTATTGCGGAAGCCGGTGCCATGTCGTACATGGAAGAAGGTATTGATTTTGAAACCAAAATGGGCGATGGATCGGAACCAGAGCAAGGTTTATTTGGCAAATTACTATCTGCAGGTTCTCGATTAATAACAGGTGAATCGTTATTTTTAACACACTTTACTCATCGTGGTTATGGAAAGGCTAAAGTTGCATTTGCAGCTCCTTATCCAGGAACTATCATGCCTATTGATTTGCAAAAATCAGGTGGTTCATTAATTGTTCAGAAAGATGGATTTTTGTGTGCTGCCTTGGGAACAAAAGTAAGCATTACTTTCAATCAGAAAATTGGCTCAGCATTGTTTGGTGGTGAGGGTTTTATCTTGCAAAAATTGGAAGGCGATGGAATGGCTTTTGTTCATGCAGGAGGAACTGTTATCGAAAAAGAGTTAAATAGTCAGACCTTAAGAGTTGATACCGGTTGTGTGGTTGCTTTCGAAGAAGGAATAGAATTTTCGGTACAAAAAGCCGGAGGATTAAAATCCATGTTTTTTGGTGGGGAGGGACTGTTTTTAGCCACTCTAAAAGGCACTGGAAAAGTTTGGTTACAATCTATGCCAATTCGAAAATTGGTTAAAGCAATAGCTCCTCATAGCGAAAACAGAGGAAAAGGATCAAGTTCGATACTTGGAGAATTTCTTGAAGATTAAATAAAAGATCAGAATTAAAACACATAGCACGTAACAATTACGTGCTTTTTTCATACTATCAGTGAACTGTAATTGTTAAAAATTACATTCATTTAATTTCTTAATACAATGGCAAAAGTACTTGAACCGAAAGAATTTCTTGAATTGGGAAAAACCATTCCAATGGTTGATGTTAGAACTTCAGCAGAATTCGAAAACGGTCATATTCCAGGCGCATCTAACCTACCAATTTTCACAAACGATGAAAGGGCTGTAGTAGGTACAAAATACAAGAGAGCTGGTAAAGATTCTGCTGTTTTATTAGGATTGGAATTGGTCGGACCCAAATTGGCGCGATTTGTACGAATGGCTAAGAAAATTTCTCCTCAAAAAGAGATATTGATTCATTGTTGGCGAGGTGGTATGCGAAGTGGCAGTATGGCATGGTTATTCGAAACTGCTGGCTTTAAAGTCTACTTGTTAAAGGGAGGATATAAAGCTTATCGTGGTTACATAAGAGAACAATTTTCACAAAAATCGAAGGTACTTGTTTTAGGTGGAATGACGGGTAGTGGAAAAACAGAAGTTTTGCATGAAATGCAAAAACAAGGTGCACAAGTTTTGGATTTGGAGGGTGTTGCCAATCACAAAGGATCTGTATTTGGCGCTTTAGGTCAGGAAGATCAGCCAAGCAATGAAAATTTTGAAAATGAACTGGCTAAAGTTTGGTTAGATTTTGATAATGACAAACCTGTTTGGCTGGAAGATGAAAGCAAATCAATTGGTTCTGTATGGATTAATGATGCATTATTTGAAAGAATGCGATCGGCTGAGGTAATTAAGATGGAATTGCCCAAAAAGGAACGAATCAATAGGTTGGTAAAGGAATATGCTTGTTTCGAGAGAGAGGTTTTGGCGCACATGATATCAAAAATTGAAAAGCGATTGGGCGGATTAAATGTGAAAAAATCATACGAGAGTTTGGAGACAAATGATTTTGCTACCGTTGCTGATATTACCTTAAGTTATTATGACAAAGCTTATAACCATGGATTAGAAAAGAGAGAAGGACAAACGATTCACAATTTAGAGCTTGAGAAAGACAATCCAGTTGAAAATGCCCGATTAATTTTAGAGTTTTACAAGAATTTAGAAAAATAGCTTAGTTAACAACACAAACAATAGTTATTTCCACCTCTTTCCCTACAAGAATTCCACTTTTGGGACCAATTTTATAATCAAGCCGGTTAACTTTTAGTTTTCCGGTATAGGTGTTTCGTGAGTAGTTGAAAACTATTTCAACATTTTTACTTTCACCGTGCATGTTTAAAACACCTTTGGCAATATAGCTCATTCCTGCATTAACAACAGAATTAGACAAAAAACAGATTTCTGGATAATTTTCAACATCGAAGTATTCAATTTTTTTTAAATGTTCGTCTCTTTTTTTCATTTTGGTATTGATAGTTGACGCGTCAATACAGACCTTGAAGAAAGATTCTGATATATTTCCTGGCTCAAACTTGAAAGATCCTTGCATGCCTTTAAAAGTACCTTTAACCTTATTTGCACCAAGGTTTGAGACCTTAAAATTCACAACAGATTGCTCAGGATTGATGTTTTGAGAAGAACATAAAATTGGAAAGTAGCAAATGATTACAATTAAGATAATAAGTTTTCCTTTCATGATATATCCTTTCCATTTGATGCGACTATAAACAAATATAAGCCATAATGTGTGATCAGTACAAACCTATTGCTCTATTTAAGAGCGTGTTTTGTGTAATATAAAGGATTCTTTCGCACTTTTTTATTTGTACGAACAAGAATTAGATCGATTTGTCGTTACCTTTATCAGAAACCTTTTAATTGGAACTATTTGGACTCTTATCTTAAAAACAGGAATTGGAAATACCATTTTTTAATAGTGGCAGTAATTATTATCCTTGGCTCAATTTTGTATACCAATAATTTGGTTGAAAAGCTGGCAAGAGAAGAAGCTAAAAAAGTGGAATTGTGGGCTGTAGGAATTCGTGAGCTGGATACAAACCCAAATCAGGATGTTACTTTAATCCATAATATAATGGAACAAAACGAAACCATTCCTGTTATTTTGGCTGATGAGAATGATAATATTATTGCTCATCGAAATATTAATTTTCCAGAAAATCAGGAAGAAAAATTTTTAAGAGCGAAACTTACTGAAATGAAAGAAGAGAATCATTCTATTGAAATTCAGCTGGTAAATAGCAAAAATTTTATTTATTACGACGATTCTAATATACTGAAACGATTAGCTTGGTATCCTTTTATTCAATTAGGGGCAATCGTTACGTTTATTTTAATAGCATTTTTGGCTTTTTCATATTCTAAATCGGCAGAACAGAACAGAGTTTGGGTTGGCATGTCAAAAGAGACAGCACATCAATTAGGCACACCAATTAGCTCTTTAATGGCTTGGATGGAATTGATAAAATCGGGACATGTTGATCCTGGTTTAGCCGAAGAAATGAGTAAAGATGTTTCCCGATTACAGGTTATTGCCGAACGATTTTCTAAAATAGGCTCTAAACCTGTACTTAAATCTGTTAATATTCAGGAAATTTTAGGAGCAAGTATCGAATATTTGAAAAAAAGAACTTCTGGAAAGGTAGAATTTGTATATACAGTTGTTGATGTAAATGAAGAGATCATTCGTTTAAATAGAGAGTTGTTTTCATGGGTAATTGAAAATTTGACTAGAAATGCTGTGGATGCTATGGAAGGAAAGGGGATTTTGAGGTTTTCATTGACAGAGAAAAATAACGATATCGTACTGGATATAAGCGATACAGGAAAAGGAATATCAAAAAAAATGTTTAAAACAATATTTAAACCTGGCTATACTTCAAAGAAAAGGGGATGGGGCTTAGGTTTGTCTTTGGCAAAGAGAATTATTGAAAATTATCATGAGGGAAAAATATTTGTTTTGAGCTCTGACTTGGGCAAGGGAACGGTTTTCAGGATTATTTTGCCAATAAAGTGAACCAATTGGTTTTCAAATAGTGGAAATTGTTTTGAAAGCAAAAAAGAACTGCTTACTTTTGCAGCCCGTTTTTCACGGAATTAGTTATTGAAACTGTATTTCAGTTCAGTAATTGCTTGAAATTGACAAAAAAGATGTATTTTTTTGTGAATTGGTAAGATTAATTTTTATACTTTTGCAAAGTTTTATTTGAATATTTTGGAAAATATCACAAAATATACGATTCCTTTTAAAGGATTAAAAGATGGAAAGCATGAATTTGATTTCGATGTAGACCATGAGTTCTTTAAGAACTTTCAGACGGAAGATGCATACAAGGCAGAAGCAAAAGTAAAAGTAGCTTTTGAGAAAAAAACCTTGGTAACAACTTTGGCGTTTGACTTAAAGGGAAAATTAAGAACAGCCTGTGACAGGTGTTTGGAAGAATTAAATTTAGATGTGGAAGGTGAAAACTTTTTGTATTTGAAATTTGGAGAAGAACACGAAGAACTGGCAGAAGATGTTATTGTGTTAGCAGAATCGGATAACGAAATAAATGTTGCACAGTACATATATGAGTTGTTTTCACTAAGCTTACCGTTGAGCTTTGTTCATCCCGAAGATGAAGATGGAAACAGCACTTGTAATGAGGAAATGATTCAAAAATTGAATGACCTTTCGGTGAATGAGGAAGAGAAGATTGACCCGAGATGGAATGATTTAAGAAAATTGATTGATAATAACTAGTTAAATAGGTTTGAAAAATGGCACATCCAAAACACAGAACGTCGAAGCAGAGAAGAAA
>Ga0209272_10000857_pt1 | contig 21284 bp, 17 predicted proteins | sample tdDd002_FD_187125 | JGI IMG/M metagenome (GOLD analysis project Ga0209272, IMG submission 187125) | Marine sediment microbial communities from the Atlantic coast under amendment with organic carbon and nitrate - tdDd00.2 (SPAdes)... | ecosystem: Environmental > Aquatic > Marine > Coastal >... | reverse complement strand
ACTAACATCACTGGAATAATTATTTTTTGTCTTAAACTTTTCATAAAAACGCCCCTTAGTCTTTATACGAAACCACTATAACCCTGCTGTTGATTTCACCAACAATTATAACGAGTCATTATACATTTCTAAAAACACCTTCTCAACCTCAACGAGTGGAAATATATGTAATTTTCTTTCGTTTTTCTTCTGTTTTTCTACACATACCTTTAAATGTTAAACTCCATTAACATTTTACGATATAAACATATCATTTTTACCAGTTTTTTAGTTATAATAGCACTAGGAGAGATGTCCTAGAAAACTGGTATTTTTTGACCAGATTGATCGATCACAATTTATCAGTAACAACGCTCATCACACCAAAGACTTTGGAGGTATTATGCCAAATTATATTAAGATCAAAGAAATAAAACTTCTAAGTCCAAACGCTAAGTTGAATAAGCTGATTCTCGAAAACTATCCTTCCATAGATGCGTTTGCAGAAGAGATGAATATTTATCCTTCAACATTGAAGCAATATTTAAGATCTTCGAAACTTGGGTCCGACAAATTTAAGATTCAAATCGTAACGAAACTAAAAGTAGATATTGCATCTCTATATCTATCTTATAAAGAGCAATTGTCCGCTTATGTATACGATATAAATAATCATATAAGGCACTATTCAACCAGTGATGATTTAGCACTATTAAAAGAATTAAGTGAACAAACACTAAAAAATAATATGTACACTGAACACTTTGTAACCCTCTTTAACATAGGAAGGTATGAGTATTTCAATAGCAATTACGAACGTGCTCATACATATATGGATTGCGCTCTTGCATATTTTTTTGCTGAGTCATATTCTGCTTTGAGGTTAGAGGTTTTACTTTCCAAATCAAAGGTATATGCAAAACAATACCACTTTAAAATCGAAGCACAAGTCAACAAAGTCAATGCACTGAATGCACTAAAAGAAGCAAAATTGGTATTCTGTTCATTAGATAAATATGAAAATAATCTGAAGTATAGATTCTACCAAATCACGGGCTATGCCTACTCGCTATTAGATGAACCACAACTGGCACTAGACGCTTTTCGTATGGCTCTATTAAACACTGAGGATCCTACAAATATGGCAAAATCAATGTGTTATATTAGTCAATGTGAATCTCTGCTCGGCAATTTAGAAGAATCGATGGCCTATTATTCTGAGATCATGAAAAACGTCACAGAAAATAAACCTCTAACAAGTTGGATTCACCTAAATATTTCAACGATATATTTGAAGTTAGGTGATTACAGTATGATGGAGATTTATTTATCAATGGTTGATCGGACAGCCATTTATGAACTTACAAGTGGTTTCTATTATTATTATCACACATGGTTAAGCTCGCTAATTGAACTCGGCTTAACGGTTAAAGCTCTTCAGTTTTTTGATCAGCTCATGCTTGATTTCTCGTCAAAAGAAATTAAACTACAAGATAAAGTTCAGGTTATGAACATGCTAAGACACATGATTAATGATATCGACAGCGATAATGACCGTGAAGTATTGCACCATTTAGAACGAGCAATTGCAACATACATACAATCAAATGAATTTACTGATCAAATTTTGCTGAATCACCTTATTCATTTTTTAGGGAATATCCGATTGAAAACACTTTTCATAAGTTAAGTCTGCTATAAATCAAACGATCTACTGTCCAAACACTTCAATGAATAGTATTGCGTCTAAATAGGAGCAATCAAATAAAAAATCCCCTTAGCTTTATATATCCAAAGCTAAGGGGATTCTTGTGTTAAGGTTATACTTTCAAATCGTTATTACTAAATTCACCTTTAAAACAATTTCAAATTTTCAAGATTGCCTGAATCACTCAAATCAAGATCAAGGACAACTTTGCCGTTTTCAAGCTTCACCAATCGATTGCCATATTTCTTGGCATTTTCTAAATGGTGTGTAATCATGACAGTTGGAATATTGTACTTACTCACAATATCCTTCGTCTTCTCCATGACAATTTCGGATGTTTTAGGATCCAGTGCTGAAGTATGCTCGTCTAATATTAGAATATCAGGCGTATTCATAGTCGCCATAATGAGCGCTAAAGATTGCCTTTGTCCACCTGATAGCTCTTTGACTTTCGTATTTAAGATGTTTTCCAACCCTAAATTTAATGTACTTAATAAGTCTTTATACTTACTGATATTTTTCTTATTGACTCCCAGTGAGAAACCGAACCGCTTTCCTTTATGATCTGCCAGTGACATGTTTTCAAGAATCGTCATTTCTCCAGCTGTTCCTTTTGAAGGATCTTGATATACTTTCGCAATTTTTCGCTTTCTGATAAAAGAAGCTTGGTTTGTTATGTCTATTCCTTTAAGCAGCAGTTCACCTGAGTCAACTGTCTCATCTCCAACGAGCAACTTCACCAATGTTGACTTACCTGCACCATTGCTACCAATAACAGATATAAAGTCTCCTTCATTAACTCTAAAACTGAATTGATCAAATATGATTTTATCACCATCGAGTGTCTTATATTTTTTTGTTATATTTCCAAATTCGAACATGTTGATTTCACCTCATTCACTCGCTTGAAACTAAATTCAGGGATATTTATTCCCTTTTTATTTAGAACCAATATACCTAGAAGAATAACGGCTGTGAGCAGTTTTAAATCTCCTGGTGCAAAACCCAACTTTAGTGAGAATGCCAACACATATCTGTAAGCCACACTACCTACAATAGCTGCAGTTGTCAATTTGACTCTTGAGAATTTCTTAAAAACTGTTTCCCCTAAAATAATAGAAGCTAAGCCTATGATCAGCATTCCCGTTCCCATGCTGATATCAGAATACCCTTGATACTGCGCCAGCAAGCCACCTGATAAAGCCACCAAAGCATTTGATAACATCAAGCCCATGATTTTATATTTTTTATCATCCATTCCAAGAGATTCAATAAGAGTGGCATTATCTCCGACCAGTCTCACTAAAAATCCGATTTTGGTCATAAAGAAATAGTCAATCATCACTTTAATGCCTACAATAATGCAAATGATTATTAACAGCTCGTGACCACCTGAAAATAGATGCTCAACACTGAACAAATTCACATTGGCACGCCCCATCACTCTGAGGTTGATACTGTATAGACCGATCATCACCAATATTCCAGATAAAAGGTTCGTAATCTCAAATTTCGTATGAATGTATCCTGTAATAAAACCGGCTAAACTCCCTGCAAGTATAGTCAGTATCAGGGTAACACTTAGTGGTAATCCTTTAATAAGGCCACTGCTAAGTACTGCTGCCCCAAGTACAAAGCTTCCATCGACTGTTAGATCCGGAAAATCCAATATTTTATATGATATATATACGCCTAGAACCATCACGGAAAATATGAGCCCTTCGATTATTGTTGAAATCATCATGTTTCTACACCTCTATTTTGTTATAACAACGCCATATTTTTCAGCAACAACTTCGTTAAAATCTCTCTTCGTATTCACAACAACTTCCGGTTGAATATTTTTGACCTCTTCGCCATCTAAGATTTTTACAATCATTTCTCCTGTTTGATATCCAATTTCAAATTCACTTGGGCCATCCGTAGCAAGTGCGCCTGCATCAACAAAGTCTTTTACTGCTCCAATAATAGGAACATTTTTTTCATCCGCTTTTTTGACAAGGATAGGAAATGCAGATGCAAGGGTGTTGTCTTTTTGAACATAGAGAGCATCAACTGATCCAAGAATGCTGTCAAGTGCTGCTGAAACTTCATTTGAGTTTGTAATAGCAACCACTTTTATTTCTAATCCCAGTTCCTCTGCGACCTCTTTAGCTATGTCAACTTGAATCTCTGAATTCAACTCACCAGAGTTATAGATCATTCCGATTGTGTTTGACTCAGGCAATAACTCTTTTAGGAGTGACAACTGTTTTTTAACGGGTGTCATATCGCTTACGCCTGTAATCTTATCTCCTTCAAGGCCAGCCGACAGAGGATCTGTTACAGCCGAATAGACAATTGGTGCATTTGTTATTTTATTAAAGAGTGCTTGTGCTGATGGTGTTGTAATACCGACCACAACATCAAACTCTTTTGATGCGAATTCATTGGCTATGGTCATCGTATTCTCCATGCTGCCTTGAGCATTTAAAAAATCTATTTCTAAGGTATCGCCTTCTTCATATCCATTGTCCTTTAACGCTTGATACATGCCATCTCTGATTGCATCTAGAGATGGATGTTCTACAATCTGTGTCACGGCTATTTTTTTAACAACCTTTTCATCATTTTCTGAATTGGTTAATTCTGCGCCCGCACTACCGCACCCTGTCATTGCCATTAATACGATGGATAGAATAAGTCCCATGCTTAAATACTTTTTCATTTTATGCCTCCTAAAGTTGCTCCACAGAGCTTCTAAATTGTATAGTTTAGTTAATTGACGTCTGTTTGATTTAAGTGAAGTTCATGTTCATTTATGTCTCACTCTGCTTCCCTCCTTCTGGTTTTTAAACATAAAAAAGCCCCCTATATGTGTTCACATATAGAGGGCGATATATTCGCGTTGCCACCTCAAATAAAGGGTTTCCCCTTATCTCATTTCAAATACAGGACAAAACTATAGTCCGATACCCTATCTCTATAACGGGAGAAACCCGTGTCCCCTACTCAAATTTTCAGTTCCAACTCATGAGTCCATTCAATATACGTCATAATGCCAAAATCCCACCAACTTTTAGCTCTCTTTGATTATTATTTATACTTACTTCTCTCAATCTTCGTTTTCTATTATTCAATTTTAATATTCGATTGAGATAACTATAAACTCAGAAAAGAATTCTGTCAACAATAAGTTTCAGAGAACTCATTCCTTAATCGTATGCTTTACTTCCTTTTGAATCATCTTGTGAATCTTATCATAACTTGGTGGTGGCCCTTTTTGAGCAACTTTCCCATTAATGTAGACACCGCTATAAATGCCCCATTCCAGATACTTTTCTCGATCCATTGTATCCACAATCTCGACATCTACTGAATCTCCAAAATCTTTAACTGCCCGCAATGTACGCTCAACGACTATATTATCCGCTGCACACCATCCATTTTTGAATATCACAATTTTGACGCGATCCAGTCCCTTCGGTGGTTTTTTCGACATTCGAATAAGCTTAGGCAGTTCTTCCTCATCCTGAAAAAGCTTGATTAAAAGAACCGCCATTCTATCTTTATCAATGGCTTTAAAATCATGCTTTTTAAACCAAGAAGCTTTCATCCAAAATGGCATAGCTATACCCCAAGCCAACACGCCTTTAAGGTTCATAGTTTGACAATCATCGACCGCCGCCTCTAGGAGTTGCGTTCCAACCCCATGCTTTTGCTGTTTTCCGACACCTTCTTTGTAATTGTGAACCCAGATGCACTTAATTATGTAGTAACCTTCCCCATGTTCAACAAAGGATAGTTCCGCAGGCAAGTACTGAATCATACCGCAGATTCTTCCCTGATCATCTTCAGCTAATTTAACCCTCAGTCCCTTGTCTTTCATGATGCTATACCAATTGGCCCTATGGTCACCAGCTTCTTTCATTTCTTCTGACCAATCTTCAAGACATACAAAATATGTGCTCTCATGTTCTGGTGTTAAATCGATAATACGCATTTGTGTACACCTCCCATTTCAATACGGATACACCAATCATATAAATTATACCCTTGTAGATGTTTCACTATCATTTGATCATAAGCATAAGAAAACCGGACATTTAAACAGTTTAGACCATCTTTTTAACCACAAACTCCGATGTAAAAAGTCTCATAATTCCACCATATGATAATTTAAATTCAACATGGTCGCCAATAACATAACTCTTTTCGCAGCTGGTTAGGTCCACTGCTATGTAGTCACTGCTCCCCCCGATTATTTCAATGTCTTCATCGATAGGTATCAACGTATCTGATTCAACATCCTGAACGCCTATTGCAAGCAGAGCTCTTTTCATAACGCCTTTGTCCTCAAACTTAGGAATTTTTCCGAAAGCGTCCATACCTATCTCGCCCTTTGGTAGTGAAGGCTTTTCTTTGAGTTCAACAATTTCAGCCTTCAATGTAAAAGCATCGTCATAAGTGCCTGAAATTTTATGACCGTAAGCCGTTTCTCGACCCAGAAGCAGTGCTTCCCCAAGCCTGAGATTATTTATTCCTTTTGGCATACTTTCGTTCTCAACGAGAATATAACTGCTTGAATTTCCTCCTGATACGATCTGAAGAGGATATTTCAATATCTTCTCAATGGTATCAGCCTGAGTCACTAACACAGCTAGATTTTCAGTATCTGGCAAAACACCACTGATACAGGTAAGTGTCGTACCAATCCCATAGATAGAAATCCCCTTTAGAGAATGAATCAACTTAACAGTATCAAGCACTCCTTCTGGCAGAATCCCTTCTCTATGTTCGCCCACATCGACCATTAGAATTATTTTATGTACTTTATTTTGTGCCTCAGCTTCATTGGAAAGTGCTTTAATTGTTTCTATTTCGGAGTTCAAACTAATATCAGCATACGTCACAACATCTTTGATTTCTGAGAGCGCAGGCATTCTCAGAAGCACTTTTTTTATAGGTACGTCTTTCAGTTTTATAATATTTTCTATTCGTGCATCCGCAAGGTGATCTACACCACCCTTAATTAAAGCTTCCGCTATGGGAGATAGAGCACCAAAACCTTTGGTTACACCCATGACAGAAACCCCATTTTGTTTACATACTTCTACAATTTTTTCGGCATTATGTGTTAGTTTACTCAAATTCACTTCCAATACTGATTTCATAAAAAACCTCCTATAATTGTAAATCTATGCTATTATAACAACGTGATTATGTAACAGTCAAAGCTGATGTGTAACAGTTCGGAGGACACTATGAGCCTAAAGATTGATCGAACATCAAAGCTCTGTATAAGAGATCAGATCAGACAGCAAATGTCCAATAGAATATTATCAGGACTTCAAATCGAGGGAAGTAAGTTAATATCCGTTCGAAAATTGGCGAAGGAGCATGCAATTAGCCCAGTAACAGTCATGAAGGCTTATGAACTGCTTGAACAAGATGGACTGATCTACCGCATTCATGGAAAAGGGTCTTTTGTTAGATTCAGAACTAAGACGAAAGAACAAGACACAACCACTCAAACCAATCCATACTCGTGGCAAGAGTCACATAAAGATTATTTGAACAGAGTTCAATTTTCCAATCCAATAAGAATACCTTCTTTTGAGAACGGTTATGATTTATCAAATGCGTCAATCAATCCAAACTTATTACCTACAGAGAAAATTATCAGCACTTTTAGTGAAACACTGCGTCGTGACATACCTATACTATCCGAGTATGGGCAACCTGAGGGCGATCCAGAGTTTAGGCAGGCATTATCTAACTATTTCAAACGAATAGGATTAAAAACAAACTATGATCAGATTATAGTTACGAACGGTGGTCAACAAGGTTTACACTTGGTCGCTTCAACTTTTATAGGGAAAAATGATGTTGTATTTGTAGAAGCACCGACATATCCCGGTGCTATAGATATTTTCACTTCAAGAGGTGCAAGGATCATTCCAATTCCAATGGATGAAAACGGTTTGAAAGTAGATGAGCTCTATGCGTTATGTGATAAATACAAACCTAAGTTAATCTATACAATACCTTGTTTCAATAATCCAACTGGATATTGCTTAAGTAAGCAACGCAAAAAAATATTACTCGATTTGGCAGAGTCTTACGACTTTATCATCGTCGAAGATGATGCTTGGGGTGAACTAAACTATGATGATTGTCACAGAATAGCTCTTAAGTCACTGGACAGGACAGGTAGGGTTATTTTCATCAAAGGATTCAGCAAAGTTATTGGACCAACTTACAGATTGGGTGCAATCGTTGCCGAAGGCTCTTTCCTTCACAGATTGGCTTTGAATAAGTCTAACTCAGATTTAGGCTCCCCTTTATTGATACAGCGATTACTAATGCCCTTTTTCAGTTCAAATAACATAGATACATATATCGATGAACTCAGAAAAAAACTGAAGGCAAAACTCATGTTGGTGGATAGAATCCTTCAGCAGCATGCACCGCCTCAACTGAGATGGACTTTACCAAAAGGCGGACTCAACATTTGGTTAAAGATGCCTCGCGGATACTCTTCAGACAGATTATTCATAGACTATCTACAGGAAGAAAAAATATCAATTTTGCCTGGTTCGATGTTTTTTACAGATAATAATATGTCCAATTGCTTCAGAATAACTTTTTCCTACCTTGATGATGTAGATCTCCAGTTTGCTGTGAAACGACTTTGTGAATGTGTTACGGCATTTGTTGATCGATCTAATAATTGAATTTGCTAATGTAAAGCACCATAAAAAAGAGAGCCTTAACAGCTCTCTTTCAAGTATCGATTCAATTTATACGACGTAAATGTGATCTCATAGACTATGGATTCTCTCTAAACTCACTATAATACAATTCTAGCCCATACCCAACGGATCAAATCCAGCCTTCCAAGGATATTTGAAAAAACTATTTACTTCCTCCTCTGAGACTTCAGCAAATGAATGAGGATGCCACTTGGAGTCTCTGTCTTTATCGACTAAAACAGCTCGAACACCTTCAAAGAAATCATGAGATTTCATAAAATTCATACTCATGTTTATCTCCATTTCTAGGCATTCTGAAATTAATTTTCCTTTTCCACGTATAAGCTGTTCTAGCGTCACTTTTAAAGACGTTGGCGACTTGCTACCAACTGTTTTTAAAGTACTCTGCGCCCACTCATCTCCACAGTCGGCCGCTTCTTTTAAGGATTGTACAATATCTTCAATCCGATTATATTCGAAATGCTGATTAATCCTAAACTGAGAATCTTTGAGCTTAGACTCACCAGGCAATTTCCTTATATATTGACCTAGTAACGTTTTAAGCTGATCGTCAGCAGTATTTTTGTACCATACTCTATCTTCTATGGTGCTTCTTAAGTCTTCCCAATGATGGCTCAAAATGAAATAATCTGCAGCACCAGCATATAAAACATCTGTCGCACCTATAACAGATGAGGTCAGAGCCAAATATCGACCGATCTGTCCTGGCATGCAATTAAGAAAGTAACTGCCGCCTACATCAGGGTATAAACCTATATTCATTTCAGGCATTGCCCATTTTGTTTCTTCAGTGACAATTCGGTATTTAGCACCAACTGAAATTCCCACACCGCCACCCATGACAATCCCATTCATATATGCCAAAATCGGCTTTTTATAATTGTGCATCAACATATTCATTTTGTATTCAGTTGAAAAAAACTCAAATGCATAAGGTTCAATATTGCCATCTTTTAGATCATAAAGTTGACGCACATCCCCACCTGCACAATATGCCTTATCACCTACACCATACATACAAACCATTGCAACCGAATCGTGATTCTCCCATTCTATCAACAGTCTAAATATTTCTCTAATCATGGGTAAAGTGAGTGCGTTTAGAGCTTCAGGGCGATTCAATCTAATCCACCCCACGCCATTGATCATTTCACTATCAATATGTTTTATATTGTCCATATAGATCTCCTTCAATTTACACTTAACCGAAAAGTGAAAGTAAAACTCCTGCTGATACTGCCGAACCGATAACTCCCGCAACATTGGGACCCATAGCGTGCATAAGTAAAAAGTTAGAAGGATTCTCTGATTGCCCAACCACCTGTGACACACGCGCCGCCATAGGGACGGCTGATACACCCGCTGAGCCAATCAATGGATTGATCTTTCCACCTGATAGTTTATTCATGAGTTTTGCGAGAAGGAGTCCCGCTGCTGTTCCAATGCCGAATGCTACAACACCCAAACTAATAATAGCAAGTGTCTCAATTTTCAAGAACTGTTCAGCTGTAGCCGTTGCTCCAACAGTGAGTCCGAGGAATATCGTAATGATATTGATCAGTGCATTCTTTGCTGTGTCTTCTAGACGCGCAACAACACCTGATTCTTTAAATACATTGCCCAACATCAGCATTCCGACAAGCGTGGCTGCTGGTGGTACAATTAATGATACCAGCATTGTTACAATGATTGGAAATAGAAGTTTTTCCAACTTCGAAACATGACGCAGTTGATCCATTTTGATCATGCGCTCTTCTCTTGTTGTGAGAGCTTTCATAATCGGTGGTTGAATAACGGGAACAAGAGCCATGTACGAGTACGCAGCGACGGCAATTGGACCCAGTAAGTGTGGGGCTAACTTCGATGTTAAGAATATCGCAGTTGGTCCGTCCGCACCACCTATAATACCAATTGATGCCGCTTCCTGAGCATTAAATAAACCTGATGCAATCGCACCAATAAATGTAAAGAAAATTCCAAACTGCGCTGCTGCACCTAAAAGCAATGCTCTTGGATTGGCAATCAGTGGCCCAAAATCTGTCATTGCGCCAACACCCATAAATATGATTGGTGGGAAGATTCCCAGTTTATTACCTTGGTATAGATAATGTAGTAAACCACCAGGCTGATCCAATTTATAAGCCATATCTGGCACATTTTGCATAATCGAAGGATCCACATGAATATTCGGGTAACCATGAACATCTGGTGTGAGTTCTACAAGTTTCATTAAAGGATCAGCCATAAGGCCTGCAAGCGGCAGGTTTGTAAGCAGCATACCGAATGCAATTGGTATAAGAAGCAGTGGTTCGAATTCCTTTACAATGGCTAGGTAAAGTAGAAAACATGATACGCCAATCATCAGCACACTGCCCCACATCATATTTGAGAATAAAGCATTAAAACCAGTAGATCCCCAAAAGTCTATTATTGCTTGAATCATCTGCAGCCCTCCTAGCCGATGATAATCATCACATCGCCTGAGTTAACAGATGCACCTTTGTTAACATTGATGTTTATAACTTCACCAGCACATGGTGCCATAATCTCATTTTCCATCTTCATCGCTTCTAGAATCATCAAAACTTGGCCGTCAGCCACTGAGTCTCCTTTAGCAACCTTGATGTCGAGGACAGTACCAGGTAGTGGCGCTGAAACAGTGCTTTCACCTATATTCATCTTTTCTGGAACAGCTTTTTTCACCTGTGACTGTACAGATGTAGGTTTTGAAACAGCGACTGCTGGTTTTGCTTGTGCTACAACCGGTCTAGGTGGCATTTGTGCACTTACAGTTTCACTTCCGACTTCTTCTACGCCAACTTCATATGCCTTGCCGTTTACCGTTATGTTATACGTTTTCATGACCTGTCCTCCTACTAATACCTTGATTGCATCTGTGTCAGCCGACTGATCTGCCCCCAAACTGGCGTATGATCCGGTACACGCACGATATTTCTTACAACAATGTTCTGAACACAAGTGCCCATTGAGGCGGCAATTGCTGCTGTAATGATTGCCACCAATTCAAGATCATCCTCGTCTGGAACTTCAGCTTGAATCTCTTCTTTAGCCTCTTCTTTAGCCCCTTCCTTTACAGTTTGAATAGCACCCGCTTTTTTCTTCATCTCAGCATTTCGAAGCACCTTTGAATAAAATGCAGTTATTCCCCATAGAACAACGAGTGCTGTAAAAGTGATCAACATCCCTAACGCTGTAACGAACAACGATGCTGATACTTTTTCACCCAAAGTCATTTGTTCAATTAGAACAGGATCAGCAAATCTTATCATTAAATCCATTCATTCACCCCATAACGCTCTATTTACAATGGAATATTGCCATGTTTTTTCGATGGACGGCTCTTGCGCTTGCTACTCAGCATATCGAAGGCATCAGCCAATCTTTGTCGAGTAACCGAAGGTTCAATAACGTCATCTACATAACCGCGCTCTGCAGCCTTGTATGGCGTCGCAAACTCTGCGGTATAATCATCCACTTTCTTTTGGCGCATCTCAGCCGGATTATCAGCATCAGCAATATCTTTTCGGAAAATAATATTTGCCGCTCCTTGAGGACCCATAACTGCAATTTCTGCCGATGGCCATGCCAGAACAACATCTGCACCAAGATGTTTTGACGCCATTGCAATATATGCTCCACCGTAGGCCTTTCTTGTGATTAATGTGACCATAGGTACAGTCGCATCTGAATATGCATAAAGAATTTTAGCTCCATGTCTGATAATCCCACCATATTCTTGTGCTGTTCCTGGCAGGAAGCCTGGTGTATCTACGAGTGTAAGGATAGGAATATTGAAGGCATCACATGTTCGTATGAAGCGCGCCGCTTTGTCACCCGTGTTCACATCCATACACCCCGCAAGAACACTTGGTTGATTCGCAATAATGCCCACTGACTTGCCTCCAATACGTGCAAAGCCCGTCAGGATATTCTGTGCAAAGTATTTCTGATACTCATAAAAATCTCCACTATCCACCAAGGACTTCACAATCGCTTTCATGTCATAAGGTTTATTTGGATTATCAGGAATAATATCATTCAGATCTTCTATGATTCGATTTACGCCATCTCTCGTGTCATATACAGGCGCTGATTCCATGTTGTTTGATGGCAAAAAACTCAGAAGTCTTCTGATTTCAGCGATGCATTCTTCGTCGTTCTCAACAATGAATTGAGCCACACCCGAAGTCGCATTATGCGTCATTGCACCCCCAAGCTCTTCAGCAGAAACCTCTTCACCAGTCACAGTCTTAATAACCTGTGGACCAGTTATGAACATCTGAGATGATTTGTTTACCATGAAAACAAAGTCTGTAAGCGCCGGTGAGTAAACAGCCCCGCCTGCACATGGGCCCATTATTGCGGTAATCTGAGGGATCACACCCGAGGCTTGGGTGTTTCTATAAAAAATATCGCCATACCCTGCCAATGCATCAATGCCTTCTTGGATCCGTGCGCCACCTGAATCATTCAGACCCACAACAGGGACACCAACTTTTAGTGCATTATCTTGAACCTTGCAAATTTTACTCGCATGCATTTCACCTAGAGACCCTCCGATCACAGTGAAATCTTGCGCATACGCATAGACAAGCCGGCCGCCCACTTGTCCATATCCAGTAATCACACCTTCTGCGGCCGCATCCATCTTTTCCATACCAAAGTTTGTACATCTATGTTTAACAAACGCATCGAGTTCCACAAAGCTATTTTCGTCAAACAGCATAAGAAGCCTTTCACGCGCTGTTCTCTTTCCTTTTTTATGTTGCTTTTCTATTCTACTTTGACCGCCTCCCTGAAGAAGCCTTTCTCTTTCACAAAATAGCTGCCCTAACTTGGTTTCGCTCATTCAGGACTCCCCTTTCGTCATGCAACAAAAAAAGAATTCGAATTCAGGCATCAACGTTACCAGATGTGTCAACAACCACTTGGGGGACTGATTCTATTGGCCCGAATCCGAACTCTTCATTTTTTGTATTATAATGTGTTTACACCGACTTAACTTGTTGCAACTATTACACTTTCAGTTATGTTCTCAACCAATGTGTCAACGGAATACATAACTTTATCAAAGATGTCCATCGCTGCTCGAAGTTCTGCTTCTTTGATAACCAGCGGTGGTGCTATGATAATGATATTTTCATGACTGTAAGTCCAGAAGCCTTCCGCTTTAAGCATCCCAAGGATTTTCTTCATCATGCCTTCTGGATCAGAGCCATATGGCACAATTGCCTCACGTGTTTCCTGATCTTTCACCAACTCAACGGCGGTGAACAATCCGATATAACGCACCTGACCAATCGCGCTATGACGCACTTTCATATCCTCGAGAATTTCACCCATGATATGACCCATATTTTTAGAGTTCTCAATAATTTTTTCATCTTTGTAGACATTAAGTGTAGCTACTGCCGCAGCACATCCCATTGGGTGGCCATTGTATGTAAGACCACAGAGCAATACATTGTCATCAAAGTGTTTTGCCACTTCTCGATCAATCATCACACCACCCAATTGCACATATCCACATGTTACTCCTTTAGCGAATGTGATCATATCAGGCTTAACATCCCAATGATTAACTGCAAACCATTCTCCAGTTCGACCCCAACCAGACATAACCTCATCACAAACCATCATGATTCCAAACTCGTCACAAAGCGCACGAACACCTTGCATCCAACCTTCTGGAGGAATAAGAATACCATTTGTGCCGACCACAGATTCTTGGAATATGGCAGCAATTGTCTCTGGACCTTCATAAAGAATCTGATCTCTCAGAAGACTTAGGTAAAAATCTGCTGCCGCTGCATCTGTTGTAAGCTCTACTGGTGCACGGTATGCGTATGGTCCAACAAACTTAACGAAACCAGGTATGCCAGGTTCACTGGCAAAACGCCGTGGCTCGCCAGTCAGATTTGCAGCACCATAAGTTGCGCCGTGATATGAGCGATACGCTGAAAAAACCTTATGTCTACCCGTCGCAAGTCGAGCTATTTTAATGGCATTTTCATTAGCTTCTGCACCAGAATTGGTGAAAAACACTTTGCCCATGTTGTCTGGTGCCACTTCAAGAATCGTCTCAGCTGCTTGTGAACGAACATCCACTGCAAACGCAGGGCCAATGAATGGTAGTTTTTCAGCCTGGTCTTGAATCGCCTTGATGACCTTTTTATTGCCGTGACCAATGTTCATATTCACAAGTTGTGACGACATATCATAAAAGCGCTTGCCTTCTTCATTCCAAAAATATACACCTTCAGCTTTTGTAATGACTTCTGGGTTTAAGCCCCTTTGAGCACTCCATGAATGCATATTATATTTAAGATCCTTATCACGAATATCTGACATAATATATCCTCCTCATCTATTTCCCAAGTTTTTTTACGAATTGGCCTGAATGACTTCTTGGCTGAATAATTCATTATCCGTTGGTTCAGTTGATGCAATCGGTGATGAAACGTACGTATAGTTCAATAGATCTTCCCAGTTAACATTGTGTGACACACTGTTACCGCCCCAAGTCGAACAACCTAGAGACATAGTCATTGGCATACCGTTTGTCCATGAACCACTATTTGCTAAACACTGCGGCTGGTTCACCATAATTCTAGATGCCTTTGCGCTTTTTGCAAGACTAAGAACTCGACCTTCATTATCGGTATGAATACCACATGAGTGTCCTAAACCTTGATATTCCATAATTTCATTAAGCGTGTCCAGAGCCTCTGGGAAGGCGTTATATTTGTAAAGTGTCATAACAACAGATAGTTTTTCCCCTGAGAATGGATGTGCTTTTCCAATTCCATGCTCTTCTACAACAAAGAACTTTGTACTTTCTGAGATATTCAGACCTGCCATATCGGCAATTTTCTGTGCTGACTGAGCAACAATGTCTTTATTCAAGTGACCATCGTGCCACATTGTATTCTGTAGCTTTTCCTTCTCTTTTGAATTGTCACGGATAATATATCCGCCTTGCATCTCAAGATTCATCACAAGCTTTTCATAAACATCACGCTGTGCAATACAGCTATTTTCAGCTGAACAACTTGTTGCATGATCAAACGTTTTAGACCGCATGATATCGTTCGCAGTTTTTGAAAGGTCTGTCGTTCCATCAACGATTGTTACTGCATTACCTGCACCAACACCAATTGCTGGCGTACCTGAACTATAAGCTGCCTTAACCATGCCGGATCCGCCTGTTGCTAAAATGAAGTCCGCCTGATTCATCAACTCATTGCTGACATCGATAGAAACTGATTCAGGATCAATTGCGATGACTAAATCTTCAGGTGCATCGTATTTTCTTAAAGTTTCTCTTATATTTTCAATCACCAGCTGATTTGTTTTACGCGTTCTCGGATGAGGTGCAATAATGATAGCGTTTCGAGTTTTAACAGCAGATGTTGCTTTCACTATTGGTGTTGCTTCAGGATTGGTACAAGGTGCTAATGCAGCAATCACACCCATTGGTTTTGCCAGCTTGATCATACCCTTGTCTTCATTCACATCGACAACGCCTACTGAAAGCTTCCCTTTCATATCTCTTAAAGCGCCTTTTGATTTGACCATGATCTTTCCGTATTTGTGTGCAACAATACCCATACCTGATTCTTCAACTGCATACTCAGCCAACTTCTGTGCAAAGTCTTCTCTGGTCGCATTATAGACAATCGCTTCACATAGCTCGTCAACTCTCGCCTGTGAATAGGTTTCAGCGATAGCCTGAGCCGTTTTTGCACGATTTACTAAATCTGACACATAGTTCATAGCTTGTTCCTTCAACATATTGTCCTCCTTTTATCTATACCTAAAGTTTTATTGTTTTGAGTTACATTCATATATATTGCAAGGCGTATGCCAACTTTTCAAATTGTATTATTTTTTCTTACATTCTTTGCAATTAGCTGGTTTCACGACTTTTATGGTCGTCCCTATCCATTCAATGAAAATAAAAAAACGATACATCGCTGTATCGTTTTTTAGCATTTACATGTGTGTTTGTTGGCAAGTGTTGATAACACTAAGTTTTAAGATGATTCGTTTCTGAATCAGCCGCGATTCAATTCTGTATCGCTCGTCGTTCGCTTTTACATTACGACTCTAAGCATTTGCAGTAAGTTGATATTTCATCATCTTTCTAACGATCGTAGGTTGGCTGACTTTCAGTGCTTCAGCAGCTTTTCTAGTGGTTTTATACTTTTTGATCGCCAATTGAATCATTTGCTTTTCCACTTGATCAACGGCCTCTACCAAGGACATCTCGTAAGAGAGTTTAGTGTCCGGCTCCTTCTTAAGGATATAACTCGGTAGATCCTCTGGTTTGATCCACTGATGATCCGCTGTGATCACCAAGCGCTCAATAATGTTCTCTAATTCACGAACATTACCGGGCCAAGTATAGGATGTTAATACATCTATCGCATGCTGATGTATTTTTTTCTTATCGCTGAACTTCTCATTGTAAGCCTTTAGAAAAAGCTTCGTTAAAGGAGCAATATCCTCTTTTCTCTCTCTTAAAGGCGGGATGTTAATCGGCACAACATTCAAACGGTAATAAAGGTCTTCTCTAAAAGTCTTCTCCGAGACCATTTTCTCAAGATCCTTGTTGGTTGCTGCTATAATCCGTACATCGATAGGTACGGTTTTCAATCCACCGACACGCATGATTTCCTTGTCTTGAATAACTTGTAGGATTTTCACCTGCAGGTGCATAGGCAACTCGCCGATCTCATCTAGAAAAACTGTTCCACAATCTCCCAACTCGAACAGTCCAATCTTACCAGCCTTTTTCGATCCCGTGAATGCCCCTTCTTCATGTCCAAACAACTCTGATTCCAATAGAGCTTCAGGAATAGCTCCACAGTTGATTTTGACAAATGGCTTTTCCATGCGATGCCCAGACATATGAATATACTTGGCTATGATCCCTTTTCCGACACCCGATTCACCAGTAATCAATACAGTGGAGTCAATTTCGGACAGTCGCTTCGCCAGTTGAATCACTAGATACATTCGTTTTGATCTGAATACCAGCCCGCCATAGTTGTTAAACTGATCCTTAAGTTCATCAAGCTCATTTCGCATGTTTTCCAAAGATCCCTGAGTATTCACCAGTTCCGTTATGTCGCTGGAAGTGCTCACCACACGAACGATATTGCCAAACTTATCATGTATTGGCGTACCAGTGGTTAGAAGCTGTTTCCCGTTTCGGTTGCTGTGCATAATTGTAACTTCTGATCTCTGTTCTAGTACCTGCCGGGCAACAGATGGTGAAAAAACACCTTTTTCCTCAAGTTCATAAATACTCCGTCCCAAAATTTCATTCCGGTCAATTTTGTAGAGATTTTCACAAGCTGTATTGATCCACAAGGTTTCACCACTGCCGTCATCTATAAAAACAGCCTCTTTTATTGCGTCAAGCAAGACTTTTACGTCTTGTGATATCTCAAGAACTGCGTCCATCTGTTTCAATGCATCAACAATTGCCATACACTCACACCCTTCTCAATTGCACTTGCTTCATTACGCTTGCTTTCTTTCGTCTTGATCAGGCGTATTCAGACCACGCGCTCGGTCCAAATCCTCTTTTATATCTTTACCTAGAATCATGAATGTCCGCTCTTCTGTTGTGATCATACTTCTACGTTTCGCTGAGAATACCCAGTTTAAAACGCCAAGACCGATCCAAGCACCAAATATCATAAATTCACTTGTAGTCAAAGACCCAGGACTTTGTGGTATAACCAATGTTCCTGTCACGATCAAAGCACAAATAAAGGCAACAATGGCCATCTTTTTTCCACCAAACATCGAGTAAGGGCGATTAAATGACGGTGCGTCTGATCTTAATTTCAAAGCTGTAAGTGCAATTGCACACCACACCAACATAAAAGCAAGTGATCCGATGTTTAGGAATGGTGCGATCAGTGGTTTGCCAATAAATGGTCCCATAATCGTTAGAGCGCCTACAAAGTAAGTTGCATATGTTGGTGTTTTGTACTTCGGATGAATCTCACCAAATTTAACAGGCATCAGATTGGCTCTTCCGAGTGCAAATACTACGCGTGTTGCTGCTACAAAGAATGCATTCAACGTCGTGATTAGACCTGCCATAGCGCCCCAAATAACCAATTGAGATACAACGTTCCACCCTTTAGCTGCAGTAAACATTTGAGCCATCGGTAAATCTAACTTAACCATATCTGGCCAAGGCATGATCATACTTACTGAGAAGATTAAAATTACATAGAAAGCTGTTCCGGCTAGAATTGAGTAGGTTAACGTCTTACCAAGATCCTTAAGGCTGATCCCTAAACTGCCTTCTTCAGCGGCTTGTGGAATTGTATCAAATCCACAGTAGAAGAATGGTGTAATTGCTAGAACTGCAAAGAATCCTGCTACGCCGCCAAACTTCATCATACCATCCACTGAATAAGCTTTTGCTACGAGTGGGTAAAGATTCTCAACCTTACCAAACAGAAGTCCAAGCGCTAAGAAGATCACAAAACAAACCAACATAAATTTAGTAAGAATTGTTTGTACCTTCGCTGCTTTTTTAATGCCTGTGTAGTTGTAATAAACAATAGCAATGGCCAGGACCATCTCTATAGCAAACTGTGGTGCATAGATTACGTAATCAACGACCGTGTACATCGGCATGCTCTTAAACACTGGGAATACAACACCAAGTAGACTCCCGACAGCGACAACCTCCCATGGACAGAGAATCGCATATGCTAAAATCAGCAACCAGCCTGTTGCATAAGACATTTTTGTACCATATGAAGCATATGTAAATGCCAGTTCTCCACCCGCTACCGGTATTGATGCCGTCAATTCTGAATAACATAAACCAATTGGAATAAGGAATATACCCCCCACTAAAAATGCAAGTGCAGTTCCTAAAGGACCCGCTTTTTGAATATTACTCGCCATGACAACAAACCATGCCGCACCCAACATGGCTCCAAGACCTAGGGTGAAATAATCAAAAACACGCATTTCTTTTGCCAATTCTGCTCTTTTCAATTGATTTCCCATTTCAGTTCTCCTTTCAATACAAATACATAATAAGTCCTTCGTATTTGTTAAAAAAGCCTGCCCTAGGTTCTCTTGAACGAAATGACACCTCGTAGCCTGAGAATCTGAAATAGAGTATTTCCACGCCTTACATAATACCTTCTGTAAGTTTTCTTTATCACTGTACCTAAAAATAAACGCAAAAAAACCAGCACAAAAAAGAACTCTAATTTGGGCTGGTCTAATTTAAGCAAACACATTCATGTTCTCTTAAAATCCTGAAACCAGTAATCTTAAGATTAAGTTGTCTCACACTGTATCGACATCCTCAGCATTCGCCTATATGTCAATAATTCGTTGTGTTGTTATAATGATACATGAAACAATTGCAAGTGTAAAGTTAAATTATTGCAATTTTCAGACAATCTGATCCTAAGGCAACATTCACGTGAATATCCTTCAATTCCACATTTCTATCAAGAATCTGAGCCAACATGGTCTCTAAACTACCCTGTTTTACCGAGTAAAAGAGCTTGCGCTGCATCTCCACATACTTGGTGTTAGCCCTATCTTGAATCAAGGCATGCTGCATCGGCGTCAAGACATCAAAGGCTTTTATCTCCAAGTGGTCGCCCTGAATAAATGCTGAAACCTCTTTTGGACCTTTTCCAGTTTCCGATTTCATAAAGTGGGCAAATTCTTTTCGCAACAGATTCTCTAACCCCTTCTTCTCATCAACGGTCATGCCTACTGTGATTTTCTTTTTTTGGCTGACAATTGTAGCGACACTAAAAAGAGCTTCATTCAACAAGTCTAAGTCAAAAGGTTTAATTAGATACTTATCGATTCCTATATCTACAGACTCTAGAATCGAATCTTTCTCCCCATTTGCTGTGGTTATGATAATCATACACTCATGATCTGTCTTGCGAATTTCCTTGACCATATCTAATCCACCCATGACAGGCATTACTAAATCAGCAATGATGATGTCAGGTCTATAGCGTGTATACATTTCAAGCCCTTCCTTGCCATCTTCCGCCACATAGAGCTTTCCGACTTTTCTTTTAAGCAGTTTCCCCATTTCTCTACGCGCAATTTCTTCATCTTCAACGTAGAGCACCTTCATATTTTTTAATACTCGACTTGCATCCCCAGTCATTTATGCCACCCCACCAATCGGTATTTCAATTCTGAATAACACGCCCTCTTTGAAATTACTGCACTCAATGATTCCATTTAGATGGTTCTCAATGATCATCTGACTCATATAAAGACCAATTCCAGTTCCATTTATATCATCCTTGGTCGTGTAATAGGGCTCAAATATGCTTTTTAGATTCTCTTCATCAATGTGACCGCCATTATTATAGAGTTCCATGACTGCTCGATCATTCTCAACGGATGTTTTGATCTCAAGTTTCCGATTCATAACATCATTCAACATTAAAGCGTCTTTGGCATTGTCCAAAATATTAAATACCACTTGAGACAACTCATTCGAATAGCCAAATACGTCTTTGTCACATTTTAAGTCTGACTCAATCTGTATTGTATGTAATTTAATGCTCTCCTCAATCAAATCAAGTGCAAAAGACACCGTTGTATTGATGGAAAACAGCTCTCTTTCTCTATTCGGCTTGAAAAAGTATCGAAAATCATCAATTGTATGGGCCATTTGAGCCACAATCTTCTTTGAATTAGACACAGATTCCTCAAGTTCAAAAGCTGTCAACTCACCATAGTCACTAGACTCCTTCAGATTCGCCATAATCAAGTTTAAGTTGTTTAGT
>Ga0209272_10000856_pt1 | contig 21295 bp, 13 predicted proteins | sample tdDd002_FD_187125 | JGI IMG/M metagenome (GOLD analysis project Ga0209272, IMG submission 187125) | Marine sediment microbial communities from the Atlantic coast under amendment with organic carbon and nitrate - tdDd00.2 (SPAdes)... | ecosystem: Environmental > Aquatic > Marine > Coastal >... | reverse complement strand
CCTGTCGGTTCGTCGGCAAGAATAATGTCTGGCGAGTTTAAAAGAGCCCTTGCAATAACCATACGTTGTTGCTCTCCTCCCGAAAGTTCGTGAGGCATTTTGTACCCTTTGTTATCCATTTTTACCTTTTCGAGCACCTCGGCAATTCGAGATTTAATGTCATTTGAGTTCTTCCAACCTGTTGCCTTTAATACAAAATGCAAGTTGTCTTCAATATTTCTATCTGTAAGTAGTTGAAAGTCCTGAAAAACAATTCCAATTTTTCGTCGTAAAAAAGGAACATGTTTGTTTTTTTTTATCGGAAGGTAATAGTCAACAATTTTCCCCGTACCCTCTTTTAGTGGTAAATCAGCATATAAGGTTTTCAGAAGACTACTTTTACCACTACCTACTCGACCAATAAGATATACAAATTCGCCTTTTTCAATTTCTAAATCCACATCTTTTAAAATGATGTTGTCGGATTGGCGAATGATAGCATTATTTAGTTTTATGATAGAAGTTTCAGACATTGCGTATAGGCTTATTATTTGTACTAGACTTGTTCTTGCTTTAAAGTCTCTGATATACAAATCTAGAAAAATATTTGGCATAGCCTTTGATTGATTTCAAAAATATATAATTCAGAAAACAATTAGGCATAATAAAGCAATTTCTACTATATTCTCACGTTCTTAAAGTAGGGATAAGTATTTTGTTAAAAGCAGGACATTTTCTATTATAGCTACTAACTGTTTTTGTATCTTTAAGCACTTTTTTCAAAGCTAATTTCAATCTCATATGATAATTGACAATATGCGCTCAAGCCTTCTATTTTCTTTTTTTTTCATATTCATATTAAGTGGGTCATTTAAAAACTCTTTAGCCCAAAAAACGGCTTCTAGTCAGACCTACACTGATAATTGGAGAAAGGGGCATGATTTGTTAGAACGTAAAGACTTTGCGGGTGCTCGATTCTGTTTTCAGCAAGTTGCTGCAAGTGAAAAAGATTTCTCTGACAGAAAAATAGAGGCAGAATTTTATTTGGCATACTGCGCAATTGAGTTATCGCGACCTGAGGCAGAGAAAAAAATGCTTGGTTTTTTAGATCGATATCCAGGTAATTCAAAGGTTCATCAGGCATATTTTCAACTGGGCAGACAAAAATACAAACAGGAGGAATATGTAAAGTCCTTAGGTTGGTTTGAACGAACTGATGCTTATCAGCTTGAGAAGAATCAGGAAGACGAGTTTTTGTTTAAGAAAGCTTATGCCTACTTTAAAACGGAGGACCTTGATCAAGCGGGTAAACATTTCTTTGATCTTCTGGAAAGAAATGGCGAATATAAAAACTCGGCAAATTACTATTATGCTCACATAGCCTACGAAAAAGGAAATTATCAAACGGCTCTGAATGCATTTGAGCCCCTTGTTAAGGATGAAAGGTACGCTCCTTTGATTCCATATTATATAACTCAAATTTACTATCTGCAAGAAAAGTACGATAAGCTTATAGAATACGCACCTAAGTTTATAGAAGAGGCTGATGTTGATCGTGTACCTGAAATAGCAAAAATGATTGGTCTGGCTTTTTACAATCAGGAGAAATATAAAGATGCAATACCTTACTTAATTCAGGATAAGGATCATTTAGTTAGAGAGGAAATTTTTGCTTTGGGTTTTTCTTATTATCAAGAGGAAGATTATGAGAGTGCAGCAGATTTGTTTAAGCAAGTGAAAGGAGAGGAAGATGCGATGCTGCAAATAGCGACATACAATTTAGCCGATTGTTTTTTGAAAACGGGAGAAAAAGGAAAAGCGAAATTCGCTTTTGAATCCGCTGCAGAAATGTATGCTGATGAGGATATTAAGAAGAGTGCTCTCTTTAACTTTGCTAAGATCACTTATGAATTATCTTATTCGCAAGTTGATGAAACCATAAGTGCATTTGATGATTATTTGACATTATACCCCAATTCTGAAGAAAACGACGAAGCATATGATTTTTTAGTTAATGTATATATGACAACAAAGAGTTATAAACAAGCTCTTATGTCAATGGATAAAATTAAGACGAAATCACCTCAAATAGAAGAAGCTTATCAACGTGTGGCCTATTTTCATGCATTAGAACTGTTTAAACAATCTGAATATGAGCAATCTCTTCAATATCTGAATAAAGCATTAGTATATAAACTGTACAATAGAGATATTGCTGCCGATTGTTTGTATTGGAAGGCAGAAGCATACTATAGAGCTGAGGATTTTATTGTTGCTATTAGGAATTACCAAGCGTTTATTAATACGCCTGGTGTTGGTAATTCAAAGTACTTTAATCATGCCTACTACAATTTAGGGTATTGCGAATTCGAATTGGATGCCTATTCTAAAGCCATAAAGTGGTTTAGAAAATGCGAACAGCTTATGGAAGGAAAATCATCAGAATACTTAACTGATGTTCAGAATAGAATAGGAGACTGTTATTTCTTAGATCGGAATTATGCGAAAGCCAGGGAATATTATTCAAAAGCAGCACGAGCAAAAAACTGGGATACGGATTACTCTGTATATCAAAATGCCTTGGCTTGTGGCTTATCAGGACAATTAAATGAAAAAATCACCTTATTAAAAAACTATTCTAGAGAATTCCCAAAGTCAGATTATAAAGATGATGCTCTTTTTGAATTGGCTAAAGCCATGATCAAAAAAGGCGATGAGGATGCTGCTTTGACGATTTATAATAATTTAATATCAGATTATCCAGAAAGTGAATATGCTGCTAAAGTTTTATTGCAATCGGGGCAGTTGAATTATAACAAGAAAATTTACTCCAAAGCAATATCTAATTACAAGCAATTGATATTAGATTACTCTGATAGTAATGAAGCAAAAAGTGCTTTGTTGGGAATGAAGAATATTTATATAGATATGAATGATATTCAGGCCTATTTCGCTTTTACAGAATCTTTGGGTAATGGGGCTGTTGTTAATTCTTCCGAGAAAGACTCTTTGACTTATTTGTCTGCGGAACGATTGTATATGGATGGTCAGAATAAAGAATCTACAAAAGCCTTTACAGCATATCTTAAAGCTTTTCCACAAGGATTATTTCGTGTTAATGCAGCTTACTATAAAGGAGAAGCAGCCTTTAATAGGAATGATTTTCAAGAAGCATTGTCTGCATTCCATGTTGTTTTGGAAAGTGAGGATAATCTATTTGTTGAAAAAGCTTTGTTGGGCGTATCGCAAATTTATTTCGAACAAGAAAGCTACATTAATGCCGAAATGTATTATCAGAAATTGAAGCAAAAGGCTCAGATCATCGAAAATAAGAATACAGCAGATTGGGGTTTATTCAGAAGTTACTATGAGTTAAATAAGTATACTGATCTTGTTAGTTTATCGGACGATTTAATTGTTTTATCTCATACCAATAAAGTAGCTACAAGAGAGGTGCTTTATAAAAGAGCGAAATCTTATTTAGCTTTAAAAAATGATGCGTTAGCAAAAGCGGATTTAAAAGTGTTGGCAAAAGAGGTTCAAAGTGAAGAAGGTGCAGAAGCTCGATTTTTGTTGGCTGACCTACTTTATAGAACTCATAAAGTGGACGAAGCAGAAAAACGTATAAATGAATTTATCGAAATGAGTTCGCCACATCATTTTTGGCTGGGAAAGAGTTTTATATTGCTTTCAGATATTTTTGTTGATAAAAAAGATCTGTTTCAGGCACGCTATACATTGCAAAGTGTTGTCGATAATTATGGTGTGAAAGATGATGGAATACTTGAAACTGCTAAGGTGAAATTAGAGCCACTACTTGATGATCAAGCACCGAAAGAAAAGAGTTCGAGTAAAACCCTAAAAAGGAAGCCTGAAAAAAAGAATAAAGAAAAAGTAATCGATAAGAAACTTAAAAACAAGCAACAATCTCATTCAGGTACCTTATCTGAAAAAGACGCTCAGTCAATTTTAGAAGAGATGGTTGGGGAAGCTGAAGAGTAGGTGTCGATATAAATATAGGTGTAGGAAAATAATCGAAAATATGAAAATAAGATCAATTTTATTGACAGGAGCTTTAGTAACAGTTTGCCTGTTTGGACAAGCTCAAGAACAAAGAGATTTAAAAAAAGAGGTTAAAGTTAGAACCAATTTTAAACCTAAAATTAAAAAAGCAAAGCGAATTGGTGAGATGCCAACAATCGTTGATACGGTGACTTTTAAGAAACGTTTTGATTATTCCCTTAGAAGTAAATCTTTGGATGTAAGTTTCAAGCCGGGATCTATTAAGGCTGCTAAAATAGTATCGACACCTTTAAAAAAAGTTCATGGACATTCATTTGATTTAGCAGCTGGAAATTATGCGACGCTTTTTGCAGATTATCGATTTAATAATCTTCATTCGGAAAAAACGGATTTTGGGATTCATGTGCAGCACTATTCTAGTAAAGGGAAATTAAAGCTTGAAAATGGAGACAAAGTAAAACCAGATTGGAAGGAGTTCTTGGCAGAAGTTTATGGAAACCATTATCTAGACGATGCTAAATTAAGTTCTCGTATTTTTTATAAACACAAAGCGTTTAATTATTACGGTTCTCCTCTATCAAATGATTTAACGAGTACCGAAAATGTATTTGATTATAATGATCAACGCTTTAATCATTTTGGTTTAAATAGCTCATATGAAAGCTTAAATAAGGAAGCTAATGATCTAAATTATAAGTTAGGAGTTGCTATTGAATATTTCACTGATAAGTATGATGTAAGTGAAGTTGATTTGGGCGTAAATGGTATTGCTGAATTAAAAGTAGGGGAAGGTTTATGGTCCCTCGAAAGTTCTTTAAATTTTATTCAAACTAATAATTTTGTTTATTGGAATAATGGATTGATAGACCACGATGTTAATTCCACCTTATGGATGGTAAATCCATCTTACAATTTGACTGTAGGCAGCTTTAATATGAGGTTAGGAGCTAAAGCATTTAGTGTTCTTGGAAATGATTCTGATTTTAAACTTTATCCAGATGTTAAGTTCAATCTTGTGCTGGTTGATCAGGTGTTAGATTTATTTGCTGGCTTAGATGGAGGTTTGGATTTAAACACCATGCGTTCCATTTCTGATGTAAACCCTTTTGTACATTCGGGTTTAGATGTTGAAAGCACAAGTACAAATTATAGAGTCTATGGTGGGTTAAAAACCAGAATTTCTTCTGAGTCAAATGCATTGTTCTCGGTAGAGTATGCAAATATTGATAATCAATATTTTTTCTCAATGGCAAATGAGGCAATTGCACCTAATGGTAATCTTCCAAGTCAAACGCATTATTCAAATAAATATGCGGTGGTTTACGATGACCTGTCAAAATTGAGTTTTACGGGAGAAATCGATTTACAGCTTAATAAAGAGCTTAATATTTACGCGCTGGCCAAATATACCCATTATCAATTGGATGGCTTAAATGAGCCATGGCATATGCCAAACTTCGAAATGGAAACTAGGGCTAGTTATCAGTTTTCTGATCAGTTGACGTTTAATGCTAGATTGATAATTGTAGGAGAGAGACCTGTTATGACTAATGGAGATGAAGCTCAGTTAGATGCTCTTGCTGATTTTGGATTGGGAGCAGAATATAAATGGAATGATCTTTTATCGCTTTATGCCAATGTGAATAATATTACAAACGCAGAATCATATCTATGGCAAGGCTATTCGACCCAAGGCTTTAATGGTATGATTGGCTTAAGATTAATATTTTAAATTAAGCGCTAGATAATTGCATTACAGGAAAAAAGGTTTGAGTTTTTAATCTTAAAAGATTAAAACTTGAACCTTTTTTTTTGACAAATAAAAGCGACATAAAAAACTCTAATTTTAGCTGTTTTTTTATTGTAATTAAATGAGCTGAAGTCATCATTTTTATTATCTTTGTTTATCTCAATAGAATTTAGTTGGAGTTGTCTTAATGTGTTGATTAATAGAAATTTTAATCGTTTTTAGTTTTCATGTTATTCACCGTTTGGACCTTATCTAATTTGAGATCAAACATCGAATGTTTAGAATCTGTAATTGAGATTCTTTTTTTTTGAAAAAGAATGTTCTTTTTCAGGCTTCTTTCAAAATAATACTAAAGATCTGATAAATGAGTGATTTAGAAAATGTGAATAATGAAAAGACTGAATATTCAGCGGATAGTATTCAGGTATTAGAAGGTTTAGAGGCGGTTCGTAAGCGCCCTTCAATGTATATAGGTGATGTTAACGTAAAAGGTTTGCACCACTTGGTATACGAGGTGGTCGATAACTCTATTGACGAAGCTCTAGCCGGACATTGTGACAATATTGAAGTTATCATTAACGAGGACAACTCTATTACTGTAAAAGATGATGGTCGTGGTATTCCAACAGAGCTTCATCAAAAAGAGAAAAAATCAGCATTAGAGGTTGTAATGACTGTACTGCATGCTGGTGGTAAGTTTGATAAAGATTCTTACAAAGTTTCTGGTGGACTTCATGGTGTTGGTGTTTCATGTGTGAATGCCCTATCAACTCTTTTGCAAGCAGAAGTTCATCGTGATGGTAAAATCTTTGTTCAGGAGTACTCAAAAGGGAAACCTCTTGCCGATGTTAAAATTGTTGGTGAAACGAATGTCACAGGAACAAATATTACATTTGTCCCTGATGCTTCAATTTTCTTAACAACAGAATATAAGTACGATATATTAGCTGCTCGTTTGCGTGAGTTAGCATTCTTAAATAAGGGAATTAAACTAATTCTCACAGATAAAAGAGATGTTCAAGAAGATGGTGCTTTTAAATCTGAAATTTTTCACTCGGAGGAAGGCTTAAAGGAGTTTGTTCAATATTTGGATAATACTCGTGAAAGATTGATTGAAGATACCATTCATGTTTCTATTGAAAATAATGACGTTCCTGTAGAAATTGCACTACAATACAATACGTCTTTCTCTGAAAACATTCACTCGTACGTTAATAATATCAATACCATTGAAGGTGGAACTCACCTAACAGGTTTTCGTCGTGGTTTAACCAGAACACTTAAAACCTTTGCTGATAAGTCAGGAATGTTATCTAAGTTGAAGTTCGATGTTTCGGGTGATGACTTCCGTGAAGGTCTTACAGCAGTTGTATCTGTAAAAGTTGCTGAGCCTCAGTTTGAAGGTCAAACGAAAACTAAATTAGGTAACTCGGAAGTGAGTATTGCCGTTGATAAAGCTGTGAGTGCTCTTTTAGCAAATTACCTTGAAGAGCATCCAAAGGATGCTAAAACAATTGTTCAAAAGGTAATTATGGCTGCTACTGCTCGTCACGCAGCTCGTAAAGCAAGAGAACTCGTACAAAGAAAAACAGTCTTAGGCGGTTCTGGTTTACCAGGAAAACTTTCTGACTGTTCTGATAAAGACCCTGCAAACTGTGAAGTATTCCTTGTCGAGGGAGATTCGGCGGGTGGAACTGCCAAGCAAGGTCGTGATAGAAAATTCCAAGCTATTTTGCCACTAAAAGGTAAGATTTTGAATGTTGAGAAAGCCATGCAACACAAGGTTTTCGAAAGTGAAGAAATCAAGAATATTTTCACAGCCTTAGGTGTAACAATTGGTACAGAGGAAGACAGCAAAGCTGCTAATGTTGAAAAATTAAGATACCATAAGATTGTAATCATGTGTGATGCCGACGTCGACGGTAGCCACATTGCAACATTGATTATGACTTTCTTTTTCCGTTACATGAAATCATTAATTGAAAATGGTTACTTGTATATCGCAACACCTCCTTTGTATTTGGTTAAAAAAGGAAAAAATCAGCAATATTGTTGGAATGAAGATCAGCGTTTGAGATTAATTGAAGAATGGGGTGGAGGAAAAGAATCGTCTATGCACATTCAACGTTACAAAGGTCTTGGAGAGATGAGTGCTGAGCAGTTATGGGAGACTACAATGAATCCAGAGGTAAGAACTTTACGTCAGGTTACCATTGAAAATGCTGCCGAAACAGATCGCGTTTTCTCTATGTTGATGGGTGATGAGGTACCACCTCGTCGCGAATTTATTGAAGAGAACGCCACTTATGCCAATATCGATGCTTAATAGTTGCATCTTAAAATAAAGAATTCAAATTGAATTTTATATAATGGCCCTTGTGACTTGTTCACAGGGGCCTTTTATTTAAATATAATAGGACTATGAATAAAAATATATGCGTTTTTTGCTCTTCTAGCGATCATTTATCTGATAAATATTATGATGCTGCTCGAGAGTTGGGTACTGCAATTGGCAATTCAGGCAACCATATTGTATATGGAGGTACTAATGTTGGATTGATGCATGCTTCAGCATTTGCAACGAAAAACTCTGGGGGTAAAGTCTTTGGTGTCATTCCTGAGCTGATTCAGTCCAAAGGTATTGCATCTGATTATGCAGATGAGTTAATCGTGACTTCTGATATGAAGGAACGAAAAGAGGTGATTCGGGAAAAATCAGATGCGTTTGTTGCTCTTCCGGGAAGTTTTGGAACCTTGGAGGAAATTTTAGAAGTGATAACATTAAAGCAATTAGGCTATCATACCAAGCCAATTGTTTTTGTTGATGTAGATGGATTTTATTCAGCCTTAAAAGCTCAATTCGATATGCAGTATCAAGAAAACTTTGCCAATGAATCGTTCCGTAATATGTATGTTTTTGTAAGTAATGCTGCAGACGCCTTAGATTACATTGATAATTATACTGTGGTAGATCAGGTTGCGAAGTGGGATTAGGATCTGATGACAATAAATATAACGAGCCTTCATTTCAGAAAGAATTGAAGGCTCGTTTGTATTAGAATAATTTTGTATTTAAATGTCGTAATTACCCTTGAAAACAAATGTAGCTGGTCCTTTTAACCAAATGTTCTCAAATTTGTCATTCCTTTTATTATCAAAAAAGACTTCTAAGTTTCCTCCTTTTGTTTTGACAAAGAAATGATTACTTTCTGTACTGAATTCTTGTTTTGCAGAAATACAAGAAGCTACAACTCCAGTTCCACAAGAGTAGGTTTCGTTTTCAACTCCCCGCTCATAAGTACTTACCTGAATTTGATTATTCTTGCCCGATATAAAATTGACATTAGTGCCTTCTTCTCTAAATCGCTTATTGTATCTGATTGATTTACCCTCTGAATACGTATCGAAATTAGTATGGCTATCGATGAATTTGGTGTAATGTGGTGAGCCCGTATTTAAGAAATAAAAATCAGCTCCATTTTCAATATCATCTACGTTTTGCATTTGTAAACTAACGATAAGTTGGTCATTATCGAAGGTAATATCAGCAAAATGTTCTCCATCAACAGCGATGAAATGCGTTTTGTTTTTTATGATACCCAAGTGATACGCAAAAGCTACTATACAACGTCCACCATTACCACACATACTTCCCTCTTTCCCGTCAGAGTTAAAATAGCGCATTTTAAAATCGAATCCCTCTTCATTTTCGAGAAGCATTAGTCCATCACAGCCAATGCCAAAACGTCTGTCGCACAATTTTTCAATGAGTGAAATATTCTCCGAAGGAAAAGATTTTTCTCTATTATCAATTAAAATAAAGTCATTTCCAGTTCCTTGATACTTTGAGAATTTTATTTTCATTTATAAGAATATGTTAAAGCTTGTTAATGAGATGTAATATATAGAACCAAAATGAGGTTATAATTATTAAATTAATGCCAAAAATAGTAATACTGATTCAAATACGTCTATATTATCTAAATTAAAAAATAAATACAAACTAAAAATTATGAATTCTAAAGTGTTATTTGGTAGATTGCTGACAGCGATTCTTGGAGGTCTAATTGCTGTGTCTATTTTTATTTTACTGCAAGAAAGAAATGACAAGGACGGAGATAGGATAACTTTCCCTGATTTAAAACTGACCAACTTGTCTCATCCAGAGACCAAATTGGTGGACTTATCATATGCTGCAGAATCTTCAGTAAAATCAGTTGTGCATGTTAAAACTCAATATGGAGGGCAGTCTTCTGGTTCGATTTATGATTTCTTTTTTGGAAGTGGACGATCTTATCATTCACAGCCTAAACTTGGTACTGGATCTGGAGTTATTATTTCACAGGAAGGTTATATTGTCACTAATAATCATGTTGTGAATCAATCCGACCGGATTGAAGTTGTTCTGCACGATAAAAGATCATTTGTTGCTGAATTAATTGGGCAAGATGCTTCAACTGATTTAGCATTACTGAAAATTAAAGGGAATGATTTTCCTAAAATGGATATTGGAGATTCTGATGCCTTGAAACTTGGCGAATGGGTGCTTGCAGTAGGGAATCCTTTCAATCTGACATCAACGGTGACTGCGGGAATTATAAGTGCCAAATCAAGAAATATTGGAATTATGGGTGGGAGAATGAGCATTGAGTCATTCTTACAGACAGATGCTGCCGTAAATCCAGGTAATAGTGGGGGAGCTTTAGTTAACTCTAAAGGGCAATTAGTTGGCATTAATACGGCTATCGAGTCGAGAACTGGTTCATATTCTGGATATTCTTTTGCCATACCAGAAAGCATCTTTAAAAAGGTTATTTCAGATTTAAAGAAATATGGTGAGGTACAGCGTGCTTTTTTAGGTGTATCAATTAGAAATATTGATGCTAATTTGGCGAAGAAACTGAAACTAGATGTCATTTCAGGTGTCTACATAGATGGTATAAATAAGAATGGTGCTGCGGATAAAGCTGGTATGCGATCTGGTGATGTCATCATTGAGGTTAATAATGAAAAAACGAATACCAGTTCCGAATTACAAGAACGAATTAGTCAATACGCACCTGGTGATAAAATAAATATTTTAGTAAAAAGAAAGGGGAAAAAGAAACATTTTGACTTAACTTTACGTAATATGATTGGTGGTACCCAAGTGATTAAGGATAATCAAATTGATCTATTGGGCGCAAAATTTCAAAAGATATCAAAAAAAGATAAGTATATTCAGGGTATTCCATACGGAATACGGGTGAGTAAATTAGTTGATGGAAAATTGAAGCGTGCAGGAGTAAAAGAGGGGTATATCATTATTCATATTAATAATAAGCCTATTTCAAGCGAAAGTGATATTCGCAAAGCCTTAAATGAGCTTGATGATGAGGGTGTGTTCATTTCGGGTATTTATCCCAATGGAAAGCATAAATATTATGCTATTTCTTTGGCTGCAGATTGATAGACTCGAATTGCAATTTATAAATAACTTGAATAAAAAGCTACTCAATTTTGGCTATAAATTTTTAAAGAGCTAATTTTGCGGAATATTTCGAGTTGAAAAAGGGACTATGAGACAATTAAAGATAACAAAATCGATTACTAATCGTGAGAGTGCTTCTCTTGATAAGTATTTACAAGAGATTGGTAAAGAGGATCTTATTACTGTAGAAGAAGAAGTTGAATTGGCACAACGAATCAAAAAGGGTGATCAAAGAGCCTTGGAGAAGTTGACTAGAGCCAATTTGCGTTTTGTTGTTTCTGTAGCTAAACAATATCAAAATCAAGGTTTAAGTTTACCTGACTTGATTAATGAAGGTAATTTAGGTTTGATTAAAGCAGCTGAGAAATTTGACGAGACTCGTGGTTTTAAATTTATCTCTTATGCGGTATGGTGGATCCGTCAGTCGATTTTGCAGGCTTTAGCTGAGCAATCTCGTATTGTACGTTTACCATTGAATCAAGTAGGATCTTTAAATAAAATCAACAAGGCTTTTTCGAAATTTGAACAAGAGCATGAGAGAAAACCATCTCCAGAAGAGTTGGCTGATACTCTTGAATTGCCTGCTGATAAGGTTGCCGATACACTTCGTGTATCAGGACGTCATATTTCAGTAGATGCACCTTTTGTTGATGGAGAAGATAACTCTTTACTTGATGTACTGATTAATGACGACTCACCAATCGCTGACCGTAGTTTGTTGAACGAATCGCTTACAAGAGAGATCGATCGCGCACTTGCTACTCTAACAGAAAGAGAGAGCGATATTATCAAATTATTCTTCGGTATTGGAATTCAGGAAATGACTCTTGAAGAGATTGGAGAGAAATTTGGTTTAACACGTGAACGTGTTCGTCAGATTAAAGAGAAAGCGATTCGACGTTTAAGACATACTTCAAGATCTAAACTGCTTAAAACCTACTTAGGTTAGTCGTTTAGAACTGTGAAAAAATAGATTGAGGCTATTGAATTAATTTTCAATAGCCTCTTTGCTATATATGAGTTTGCGATTTTAACTATGACTTTTCTTTCAAAAGCTTTTCAAGCTTAAACATTTCATCACGGAACTGAGCTGCTTGTAAAAAGTCGAGTTCTTTGGCAGCCTTTTGCATCGATTTTTTCGTCTTAGCAATGGATTTTTCAAGGCTTTCCTTGCTCATGTATTGAACAACAGGATCTGCCGCTATTTCAATCGTTTCAGGACCAGAATATGCTTTAGGACTTCCAGTTTCAGTGTTTTGCAGAATACTGGTTTTGTCTTTGATAATTTGTGTTGGTGTGATATTATTCTTGGCATTATAAGCCAGTTGTTTTTCCCTACGGTAATTTGTTGAGTCAATGGTTTCTTTCATCGACTTGGTTATTTTATCGGCGTACATAATTACCAAACCATTTACATTACGAGCAGCACGTCCAGCAGTCTGAACTAATGCTCTTGTAGAGCGTAAAAAACCTTCTTTATCCGCATCTAGTATCGCGACTAGCGAAACCTCTGGTAAGTCAAGTCCTTCACGAAGAAGGTTGACACCGATTAAAACATCAAAGAGTCCCAAACGGAGATCTTCCATAATTTTAACACGATCCAAAGTATCAACATCGGAGTGGATGTAACGACAACGGATATTCATGTCTGCAAAGTATTGTGATAACTCTTCAGCCATACGCTTGGTCAAGGTTGTAACCAATACGCGTTCATCAATCTCGCTTCTCTTATTTATTTCCGCAACTAAGTCATCAATTTGATTCAAACTTGGGCGGACATCAATTTTCGGATCTAACAGACCTGTTGGACGTATGATTTGTTCAACAACGACACCTTCCGATTTTTCTAACTCATAATCAGCCGGAGTTGCACTAACGTATATGGTTTGAGAAGTTAATGCTTCAAATTCCTCAAATTTTAACGGACGGTTATCAAGAGCCGAAGGTAAACGGAAACCATAATCAACTAAATTGACTTTACGGGAATGATCACCTCCATACATGGCTTTAACTTGCGAAAGAGTCACGTGACTCTCATCGACAACCATTAGGATGTCATCGGGAAAATAGTCTATAAGGCAGAAAGGACGCGAGCCTTGTGATCTGCCATCAAAATATCGTGAATAGTTCTCAATACCAGAACAATATCCCAATTCTCGAATCATTTCCAAGTCAAAATTGACTTTGTCTTCTACTCGCTTAGCTTCAATGTGTTTGCCAATGCTTTTCATGTATTCAACATGGGCAACCATATCATCTTGAATCATTTTAATGGCATTCTGCACCTTGTCTTTGCTGGTGACAAATATATTTGCAGGGTAAATTGTGATTCTATCGTAACGATCTATTTTCTGTCCATTAAGAGGATCGAATGAATACATCTCATCAATTTCATCATCCCAAAATGTAATTCGGTACGCAAAATCAGCGTAAGCTGGAAATATATCAATCGTATCTCCTTTAACCCTGAAATTACCTCGTTCGAATTCGACCTCATTTCTCGAATAAAGAGCATCGACAAATGAAAGCAATAGTTTATTTCTTGAGATTCTTTGTCCTTGTTTAAGTTCTAAAACATTAGCATGAAAATCTTCGGGATTACCAATACCATAAATACATGAAACTGATGAGACCACGATGACATCCTTTCGTCCTGAAAGGAGAGCAGAAGTGGCACTTAACCTTAACTTTTCAATCTCGTCGTTTATAGCAAGATCCTTTTCTATATAGGTATCTGTTGTTGGGAGATAGGCTTCTGGTTGATAGTAGTCGTAGTAACTTACAAAATATTCAACCGCATTGTCTGGGAAAAAGTTTTTAAACTCACCGTAAAGCTGTGCAGCAAGAGTTTTGTTGTGACTTAAAACCAAAGTGGGGCGTTGAACTTCTTTTATGACGTTAGCTATAGTAAAAGTTTTTCCCGAACCTGTAACACCCAAAAGAGTTTGAAAAGGATGGCCATCATTCAAACCTTCAGATAATTGTTTGATTGCTTCTGGCTGATCACCAGTAGGTTGGAATTTAGATATGAGTTTGAAATCCATGCGGAAATTTTTACTTTGTTTGTAGGGGTAAAGCTAATAAAAAGAGAGCATATACTTTAAGTGTATATGCTCTAATACTTTGATATTAATCAATTGAAAAATTGAAGGTTTTTAAGTTTTAACGATTCATTTTGAAGTAAACTGGAAAGTGATCGCTAAAGCCACCATAATATTTAGGGCCAGCAAATGTTCTACTAGGCGTGTATACTCCTTTTTTATTTTTGTAGCATATCTTTTTACTTCGGTAAATTCGACCTGAATTGTGCATGGTTTGATAGCCTTTAGAACCATTAAGTAATGAGTTGGAGACAATGATATTATCTAGCATATTCCAATTCCCTCTATAGTTATAAGTACCTTCTCCATTGGTTTGTAAGTCGTACATCAAATTGTATAGCCCCTTCGTATTATCAGTATTTCTATTGTTGTCTGCCTGTAGGGTTTCCACAACTGCTTTATCTGTTGGTTCATCATTAAAATCACCCATAATGATAATTTTTGCAGTTGAATTTTTTGTTTGAATTCGATTAACCGCTTTTTTTAACTGTTTTGCTACAAAAATTCGATTAGGTTCAGATTTTTCTTGTCCACCACGACGTGATGGCCAATGATTCACAAAAATATTTAAGGTATCCTTTCTTCCAACTAAGCCTTGTACATAAAGAATATCTCTGGTTTTGTATTCTTTCTCCCAGGGAAATTCGATATTAATAGTTTCGTGCTTAAGGTATTTGAAATCATTCTTTTTATATATCAATGCACAATCAATCCCTCTTTTATCTGGACTTTCGCTATGTGCAATTCTGTAGTTGCCCTTTTTAAGCCTTTCTTGATCGATTAGATCTTGAATCACATCCTCATTTTCTATTTCACAAAGACCAATAATTTCAGGTAGTTCATCTTTATTTATAGAACTCAAAACGTAGCTGAGTTTGGAAACTTTGTCATTATATCTGCGGGTGTCCCATTTTAGTTTTCCCATAGGGGTAAAATCGTTATCTCTTTTGTCGGGATGATTTATAGTATCGAAAAGATTTTCGACATTATAGAATACGACAGTTAGATTTTTTTTACCCTTTGAAAAAGACGAGAAACAAATGAGTGCAGCTGTAAACAGTAGTAATGTTTTTTTTAACATGAACTTACAATTAGAATTTTATAAAACTCCCAAACGGTTTTCTAGTGGATTAATGATTATATCCCAAAGTTAGTGAATTATATTGAGTCCGAAAAAGAGGAATTGATTAGCATTATTGTGATTATTACTGAAGTTTTTGACGGTAAGTAGAAAAATATGTTAGCTTAGTTCCTCATAAAGAGAATAAAAGATAAAAATATCTTAAAACTTTTCTCTTTGTAACATTCGTTACACTTTTTACTGATATATTGCCTCATATTTGTGGTGTCGAAAGGGCGTAAAAGCATTTCAATTATTAATAGTCTTTTTCCCATCGATTTTGTAAATTGAAAACTCTAATAGTAACACTATAAAAAAAATAAATTATGGCTATGTTTTGTTATCAGTGCCAAGAGGCAGCAAAAGGAACTGGATGTACAGTTAAAGGTGTTTGTGGTAAAACCGACGAGGTTGCAAACATTCAAGATTTATTGATGTACGTAATGAAAGGTATTTCTATTTTCAGTACTAAAGCTCGTGAAGCTGGTGTTGAGAATGATAAAGTAAACAACTATGTAATGACTGGTTTGTTTATGACTATTACAAATGCCAACTTCGATAAAGTGAAATTTGTAAGTTTCATTCGCGAAGGTCTTAAATTACGTGAAGAGATTAAAAATCAAGCTGAAGCAGCTGGTGTTAAATTTGAAAACCTTCACCATTCTGCAACATGGTTCGCTGATGCTGAAAACGATTTTGATGCAAAAGCTCGTTTTATTGGTGTTCTTTCTACTGAAAACGAAGATGTTCGTTCATTAAGAGAATTATTGATTTACGGATTGAAAGGATTTGCAGCTTATGCTGAGCATGCTTATAATTTAGGTGTTGAGAAAGCCGAAATGTATGCTTTTATGCAAAAAGCTTTAGTCGCAACTACTGATGATACATTAAGTGCTGACGAATTAGTAGCTCTAGTAATGGAGTGTGGTGCCAACGGTGTTACGGCTATGGCAACTCTTGATGAGGCTAATACAGGTGCATATGGTAACCCAGAAATTACAGAAGTAAATATTGGAGTAAGCAACAAGCCAGGTATCCTAATTTCAGGTCACGACCTTAAGGATATGGAAGAGTTATTGAAGCAAACTGAAGGAACTGGTGTAGATGTTTACACGCACTCTGAAATGTTACCAGCTAACTACTACCCAGCATTTAAAAAGTATGAACACTTTGTAGGTAACTACGGAAATGCATGGTGGAAGCAGAACGAAGAGTTCGAAACGTTTAACGGACCTATCTTGTTTACTACTAACTGTATTGTTCCTCCTAAGGCAAACTCTACATACCAAGATAAAGTATATACAACAGGAGCTTCTGGTTTCCCGGGATTTAAACATATTACGCCTGATGAAAATGGAAAGAAAGATTTCTCTGAAATTATCGAAGTAGCTAAGAAATGTGCTGCTCCAACTGAGATTGAGAACGGAACGATTGTTGGTGGTTTTGCTCATAACCAAGTAATGCAATTGGCTGACAAAGTAGTTGATGCTGTTAAATCTGGAGCTATTCGTAAGTTCTTTGTGATGGCAGGTTGCGACGGTCGTATGAAAGGTCGTGATTATTATACTGAATTTGCTGCGGCTTTACCACAAGATACTGTAATCTTAACTGCTGGTTGTGCTAAATACCGTTACAATAAGCTGGAGTTAGGTGATATCGGAGGTATTCCAAGAGTACTTGATGCAGGTCAGTGTAACGACTCTTATTCATTAGCTGTTATCGCATTGAAACTGAAAGAAGTATTTGAATTAAACGATATCAACGATCTACCAATCGCATACAACATTGCATGGTACGAGCAAAAAGCTGTTATTGTATTGCTAGCTCTTCTTTCTTTAGGTGTTAAGAATATTCACCTAGGACCAACATTGCCAGCTTTCCTTTCTCCAAATGTAGCTAAGGTATTAATTGATACTTTCGGTATTGGTGGAATTGGTACAGTTGACGAGGACATGAAAATGTTTCTTAACTAAGAATTAAAATTTTACAACTAAATCAATAGATACATGGTGACTATCCGGTCACTATGTATTTTATACAAGCATTTGATAGGCAACTATCAAATAGATTGAAACAAAAATCTTGTTAGTAGGATTGGCGTTAGATCATATTTGGGTTAATGACTTAAACTGTTCAGAAAAGTGTTCATTCTTTTTTGAACAGTTTTTGTTTATTTTGAACCTAAGGTTTATGTCCTTAAAATAAAGTTATTGATGAAGAATTGGACAAAGTTTTTTAAGAAGCATCATAAGTGGCCCTCTTTGGTCCTTACTATATTCATACTCTTATTTGCGGTATCTGGTATCGTAATGAACCATCGCGAAACTTTTTCTCCGATAGATGTTAATCGGTCTTTCTTAGGTAGTGAATATCAGTATAAGAATTGGAATAAAGCAGCGGTAAAATCAGCTTTAACACTTGAAGGTGATACGGCTTTAATTTATGGTAATATTGGTGTTTGGAAAACAACTGACAATTACAAAAGCTTTAAAAATCTTAATCAAGGTTTCCCCGATGGAATTGATAACTCTAAAGTTGAAAAATTACTTCGAACCAATACTGGGGATATATATGCTGGCACCTTACTGGGGCTTTACAAGTACAAAAATAATCTTTGGAAGAGAGTTGATTTGCCTACTTCAGAAAAGCGTGTGGTAGATTTACTTGAAGTCAAGGGAAGTTTTTATGTGTTAACTCGCTCAAACCTGCTAAAACAAACTTCTTCTGGTTTTGAGAAAGTTAATATACCAGCTAAAGCCGATTATGATGGGAAGATATCTTTGTTTAAAACCTTATGGGAAGTTCATAGCGGCGAAGCCTTTGGTTTGTTTGGGAAACTATTTGTCGATTTCATTGGTTTAATTTTTATTCTTTTATCCATTTCAGGAATCATTTATTTTATATACCCTAGTTGGATAAAAAGCTTGAAAGCCAAGGGTGAAGGCGTAAAGGGAAAAGCAAAATTTCTGAAGTTCAATTTAAAATGGCACAATCGTTTGGGATACTGGATGATTATATTCTTAATGCTATCTGCCTTAACAGGTATGTTTTTACGACCGCCATTATTAATACCAATTGCCAGTGCTAAGGTTGATAAATTGCCGTTTACTCATCTCGATGATCCTAATCCTTGGTATGATCAGTTAAGAAGAATTACATATGATGAACAGCTTGATCGTATTTTTTTAGCAACCAATGAAGCTATTTATTATTCTGACGATTTTTTTCAAACAGCACCCAAACGATTTTCGAGTCAACCTCCCGTTTCTGTTATGGGCGTTAATGTTTTTGAGGTTGTTAAACCCGGACAATATCTTGTTGGATCATTCTCAGGTTTATTTTATTGGATTCCTGATCGTGATTTAATCTTCGACTATTTCACTAAAAAACCACATGTTCCTGTTAGAAGAATGGGACCACCTATCTCGTCGCATCCTATTGCGGGATATTTGCGAGATGCTGATAATCGTGAGTTTGTATTCGATTATAACTTGGGAGTAGGGAATATGACAGATGATGGCTTCTTCGTAGATATGCCTCAAGAGATTCAAGAATCTCCAATGTCCTTGTGGAACCTTTGTTTGGAGATTCATACAGGAAGAATTTACCAATACATTTTTGGACCGTTTTATATTCTTTTTATCCCTTTATCAGGGTTAACACTACTTTGGATTTTAATCACGGGCTTGATCTTATACTTAAAAAGACGGAAAAAGTAATTGGAAAAGAATGATGAAATTTAGCTTCGAGTTTTCTTGGAGCTTTTTATTTTCTTGCAATTTGTAATCATTGGATTAATTATCTTTAAAAATGTTTATTTTAGATAATTAATATTCTAATCCTATTACAGATGGCAGATCTCGGCTCATACCCTCTTATTATAGCAGGATGTTTAATCATTTTGCTTTCGTTTATTTTCACTAAAATTGCTAACAAAACAAATGTTCCTGCAGTCCTTATGCTTATTGGTTTGGGCGTGCTTATACAGTATGGTTTAAAGTTGATTAAGGCACCAGAAATTGATTTTTTTCCAATTCTTGAAGTGATCGGAATTATCGGTTTGATCATGATTGTGTTGGAAGCTGCCCTGGAACTGGAACTGAAGAAGGAGAAAATTAAGGTGATTTTAAGGTCACTTTTGATTGCGACATTGGGTTTAGGCTTATCATTATTAGCTGCTGCGGCTATTATTTTCTATTTAGTTCCAGAAATGGATTGGTTTACAGCTTTGCTTTATGCAACGCCACTTTCTATTCTATCAAGTGCCATTATTATACCAAGTGTAGGCAACTTAAGTGAAGAGAAAAAGGAATTTCATATTTATGAAAGTACATTTAGTGATATTATAGGGATCATGTTGTTCTATTTTGTTTTGAATGTTATCGAGTTTCTAAACCCAGATCCTTTAGCTACATCAGAGATTATGCACCCTATACTTAGTTTTGCTATTAGTGTTGGTGTATCTGTTCTGGTTGCATTTGCTGCAAGTTATTTACTTTTGTATATCTTTCAGTTTATAAACGAAGGAGCACGTTTATTTCTATTGATATCACTTTTAGTTCTATTGTATGCTGTGGGTAAAATGTTACACCTTTCACCATTGATTATCATTCTTGTATTTGGTGTTATTGTACAAAATAATGAGCTCTTTTATCGGGGTTTTTTACGATCTTATTTTCATAAAGATAAGTTTCAAATTTTGAAACGGGAATTGCATGTTATTACCATGGAATCAGCTTTTGTGGTGAGAACTTTCTTTTTTGTAATTTTTGGAGTCAGTATATTGGTGTCTAGCTTGTTTAGTCTGAAAGTGTTTGGTGTTAGCTTGTTGCTTCTGGTTAGTATTTATGCCATACGGTGGTTGTTTTTGCGAGCATTCTTAGGATTCGATATTTTTCCACAACTTTGGATTGCACCACGAGGTCTGATAACAGTCCTTTTATATTATGCTATCCCTCAGAAATACAGCAATGAATCTTTCGATTCAGGAATTCTCTTATTTATTATTATTGCAACAAGCCTTATTATGACATGGGGATTGATACGGGCAGCCAAAAAACAAGATATTCCTTTAATTATTAACCCCATTATCGATGAAGAAATGATTAAAGATCAAGAGCCCAATACTTCTCAGAATAAGGATAATATAGAATTAACCGATGATTAGAGTGATATTAATTAATTTCGAAGGACAAACTCAGGATAAAATTTCTTCCAGGGGCTGATATCCCTGATGAATAGGGGCGATAAGCTGTATCAAAAATATTTTCAATGCTGAAGCCAAGAATAATTTTGTCTCTAAATTGATAGCTGTTATTTAAATTGACACATATCCATTCAGGAGAATAGGGAAGACCATTTTTATCTTTGGCATAAAGGTGAGGCTTACCTTTTTCTGAATTTGCAAGTTTTGAATTCGAAATTTCACCATTGTATTCTACAGATAGATTCGAGACTAGTTTTTTAAACTTGTATTTTAAAGCTAAAGAAGCAAACGTTGGAGGTACATGTCTTACAGGACTTCCGTCTTTATATTCTCCTTTAGAGCGATTGTAGTAAGTATTTAATAATAGATTTGAAGTCAACTGAGCTCTGGCTTTTAAACTGATACCATAAATGATAGCTCTATCATCATTTACGATTGCTTGAACTTGGCTTTCAACTCCATCATACATGAGAGTCGATTGACCATCAAATATGAAATCTCTACGAACCATGGCATCCTTTAAGATGGAATAAAAACCGTTAACGTCAACAAAGAAATTTTTGTTAATAGTCTTTCTAAGGCTAAAATCTAAATTATAAGCATATTCTGATTTTAAATTTTCATTTGGAACGACAACTTTTCCAGG
>Ga0209272_10000854_pt1 | contig 21321 bp, 15 predicted proteins | sample tdDd002_FD_187125 | JGI IMG/M metagenome (GOLD analysis project Ga0209272, IMG submission 187125) | Marine sediment microbial communities from the Atlantic coast under amendment with organic carbon and nitrate - tdDd00.2 (SPAdes)... | ecosystem: Environmental > Aquatic > Marine > Coastal >... | reverse complement strand
CAGCAAATATTGAATTTACACATGCAGGCGCTTACAAAGCTTATCTGGATCTAATGGCAGATTACTCTCCAAATGCAGATAGCAAAGCTAAAATGAACTCTGTAGATTACGCTACACAAGTTGACGAAGGTATTGCAATCGAACGTGTTGCTGTAATCCAACAAGGTAACTGGATTTATGGTGGCGTTGCTGGTATCGACCAAACCGTTGCAGACAATCTAGGATTCCTACCTCTTCCTATGAAGGGTGTTAAAGAAGATTCTATCGCAATTGGTGTACCAATGTACTGGGCACTAAATAGTGGTTCTCCAGATGCTGATAAAGCAGCTGCTAAAGACTTCCTAAACTGGTTATACACTTCTGAAGAAGGTAAGAAGCTGGTTGTAAATGAAATGTTCTTTATTCCACCACTATCAGGTTATGACAATGTTCAACCTGCAGATCCTCTAGCTAAGGACATCATGATGTACGCTAACGAAGGTCGCACAATGCCATGGGTATTCATGGGCTATCCTACAGATTGGGGTATGGGCATCCTTGGTGAGCAAGTTCAGAAGTACTATGCTGGTGCAGCAACTTGGGAAGAAGTTGTTGAAACAGTGGTAGCTAAGTGGAACGAAATGAGATAATTGATGCTGGGGGAGGATACCTCCCCCTCTTCTTATTCAAAAACGAGGGGAAATGCTTTGACAAAGAGCTCATAACCTTTGATTTTCTTTTTAAAACTCACATTAACACATACTATTAATCACAAAAATAGTACTTAACACGACTGATTAGTCAAGAAGCAACCTTGAGCAGAGGCATACGACATAAAGAGAGGCCTATTGGTCAATAACTATGGTAAGACACATGTAAACATAGTAATTAACAAATAAATAAGCATTATAATTCGTGTTGGGAGCAGAAGAATCTGATCTAACACATCGCAATCATAAATAATTAATGTGTATCATAAGGGAGACCCCACATGACCTTTGTAAGAACTCGCAAACTTTGAAGGCAGTGGATTTAACTAAGGATAATACATGTTCATAGATGGACATGATCAAGCAATCGGAACTTGCGTATATAACTAATCCTAATGATAATATTATTAAGGAAAACTTTGACTGACCCCATAAATGGCTCAAATGATACCCATTTGAGTAGAAAGTTAAATTAGGAGGAAGCAATGAAGAAATCAAGATTTTGGTTCTGGTTATTCGTTGGACCGATCCTGCTTGCGTTTCTAACAGTTGTTATTGTACCAATGCTAAGAGGTGTTTATTTCTCTTTTGCAGAATGGAATGGCATCTCAAATGATGTTAACCTTGTTGGTATGGATAACTACCTACGCGCATTTCAGGATGAAGAGTTCATTAATTCATTTAAGTTTACGGCTAAATTTGCTGCCGTTTCAGTTGTAGCAATTAATTTAATAGGATTTGGTTTAGCGCTTTTAGTTACACAAGGCCTAAAAGGATCCAATATCCAAAGAAGTATTTTCTTCATGCCTAACCTAATCGGTGGTCTAATCCTTGGGTTTGTATGGCAGTTCATTTTCACAAAAGCATTTGATGCATTTGGTAGTGCATTTGATATTCCATTCTTTGAAGGCTGGTTATCAACAACTGGGACAGGATTTTGGGGCCTAGTCATACTCATGTCGTGGCAGATGTCGGGTTATATGATGATTATTTATATAGCTGCGATTCAAAGTATTCCTGAATCTCTTAATGAAGCTGCAAAAATTGATGGTGCCAATGCTTGGCAGCGTCTATTAAATATTACAATTCCAATGGTTATGCCTGCATTTACAATTGGTCTGTTTCTTTCGTTATCAAACTCATTTAAGCTGTTCGACCAGAACTTGGCTTTAACTCGAGGTGGCCCATACGGATCAACGGAAATGCTTGCCCTTAATATTTATCAAACTGCTTTTGCAAGAAACCAGTTTGGTTATGCACAGGCAAAAGCTGTAATATTCCTAATTGCTGTAGCGGCAATTACACTCACTCAAATCTACTTTACTAAGCAGAAGGAGGTGGAGATGTAATGCCACATGAAAAAAGAAAAAATCTTCTTTTAGGAATACTATCATGGGTGTTGGCAGTTTTGTTCTTGTCTCCATTCTATATAGTAGCAACGAACTCACTCAAAACACAAAAAGGTATTTTTGTTGGTATAACAAGTCTGCCTTTTGGCGAATATTTTAGTCCAAGTAACTATGTTGAGGCCTTCGATAAACTAGATTTTATTAAGTCCTTCTTCAACTCTTTAATCATTACAGGTACAAGTACGGTTGTGATTATTGTGTTTGCATCCATGGCAGCTTGGATGTTGGTTAGAACAAGATCAAAACTTTCAACAGGAATGTACTTTATGTTTGCAGCAGCAATGTTAATTCCATTCCAGTCAGTTATGTTACCTTTAATCAACTTAATGGGTAAAATCGGGTTCCTTAATCCGGGTGGCTTGATCTTTATGTACTTAGGTTTTGGTTCAAGTTTAGCTATAATTATGTACCATGGCTTTATTAAAGGTATTCCGGTAGCCTTAGAAGAGGCTGCACTTATCGATGGATGTAACAAGTTCCAAATATATTGGTACATTGTTCTGCCATTACTAAAACCAATCACTGTAACAGTGAGTATTTTGAACGTAATGTGGATTTGGAATGATTTCCTCTTACCACAACTTGTTATTAACCGTCCTGAGTGGCATACAATTCCACTAAAGATGTTCTTCTTCTTTGGACAATTTAGTAAGAAGTGGCACTTAGCGCTTGCGGGTTTAACAATTAGTATGATCCCGATCATTATTTTCTATTTCTTTGCACAAAAGCATATTGTAAAGGGAATCGCTCAGGGATCAATTAAGTAGAATTATGGAATCTTGTACATGTTAACTCAATAATAAGTGGGTCTATGTGCAAGATTCTTTTCCTGTTTAACAAATTGAATTCTCAAGCTTTGTAGACTTTGATGAACTTGTATAGTAAATCTTTTCACAAATACATCTGTGTGATATTATGATAACACCGGTTTTAACCCGTGTAGATGAGATCTGAAGGAAGTGTGTATAATGGCAGTCACAATAAAAGACGTGGCAAAGTTAGCGAATGTTTCGCCATCAACAGTATCACGTGTTATAGCAAATAATCCACGCATTAGTGATGCGACAAAACGCATTGTTTTTGATGCAATGGATGAACTAAATTACAGACCCAATGCCATTGCCAGGAGCTTGGCCAACCAGTCAACACAAACACTTGGATTGATTCTACCAAGTACAGATGAAAACCTGTTTAAGAATCCGTTTTTCATTGAGGTTATGCGTGGCATTAGTCTTTATGCTCAGAAAAAGGGGTATAGGATTATGTATACATACAGCGCAAATCCTGATGAAGAAGTCCATTTTATTGAAGATTTCATTCAGAGTAAATGGGTGGATGGTGTTGTACTCTTATCTGCTCAAGAGAATGATAAGTGTATAGATTACTTGAAAAAGTCTGAGTTTCCATTTGTGGTAGTAGGACGTCCTGAAATAACAGATGATGTACTTTGGGTGGATAATGACAACTTCCAAGCTACATACAATGTTGTTAACCATTTGATTCAAAAGGGGTGTGCTAAAATTGCATTTGTTGGTGGACCACTTACAATGAACTTTTCAAGAGACCGTCTTGAAGGTTTTAAACGCGCTATGGATGTACGTGGGCTGCCTGTAAAAGGGAATGAAATATTGGAAATGCCTGACTTAACTATTGATTATGGTTATCAAGCAATGGAACGAATAATAAAAGACTTCCAACCTGATGCTGTTGTTACAACAGATGACTTTTTAGCCATTGGTGCCAATAAGTTCATACACGAAAACAATATGACAACAAAAGTTGTAGGATTTAATAATATACCTCTAGGTGAGTATCAAATTCCTAGTCTGACAAGTGTTGATATCGATGCGGAATCACTTGGATACCAGGCGGCTAAACTGTTGATTAACAGATTAAAAGGGATTGAGAATACATTGAATCACTTTATTGTGGGTACTAAACTCGTTGAAAGAGATTCAACTAAAAATTAATTCTATCCAAATGAAAAGACCTATAGTAATCATTCTAAGGAATGTTTACTATAGGTCTTTTTTAGTTTTATATAAGTTGTTTTATTTAGTGTACATGGTGCGAGTGTAGTGACTTAACAGCATCATCAATCCATTCAGATTGCATTTTTACAATAGATTGGAACTTGTCTTGGTCGGAGTAAGGAAGGGTGTAGTTAAGCGATACAAGAGCTTCAAGATACTGCTCAATTATATTAGCAAGTTCACTGTTCGAATGGTTTGCCAAAGTCTTTTCATAACTGTCTAAGACCTCTTGTAACATTTTGTTGTCTTCCCATCCTACTACTGGAGTGTTGCTCATTCCAAGTAAGTAAGTGTTTGTATAGAATATATAGACACTCTCTAACTTATGGTACAAGTCTTCATTAGTAATAAGCTTCATAGCTTTTTCAGTATTCACTGTTCTAGAAGCCAATTCGTTCCAACTGATGATAAGGCCAGCGTCAGCTGAGGAAATTTGATCAGACTCTTCAGACATAACAAGAATAAAAGCCATAACTTCTTCAGGCACTTGGTCTCCAAGGACTTTAAATGCTGAGTAATCGATAAATGGGTAAGGGCTACCTTCTAACCATATAAACTTAAAACCATTACTAAATAAGCTTTCTAATATTGCTTTATGCGTTGGATTTTCCACTTTCTCTAAATCATAGGTATCAGTTTCATAATCGAATGCAATGGACAGGCTTGTATCTAATCTGAACATAGGTCCGTCTTCAAAATACATTTGGTCAGTATAGTTCATAGACCACATTTCCAAATACTTATCAAATTTAGCAAATAGAATGCTGGACAAATGATCTGGCATCTGTGGCAATAAATCCATTACATCTGTATATACGTCTACTGGAGATTCATTTTCGAAACGTTCTACCATTAACTTATAGGCTTCAGTAGCGTCTTCTTCACTTAATATCATCTTTTCATCTTCAACAGACTCAGAGTCGCTGGATTGTGAATCTGTTGATTCTGAGTCGTTTTCTTGTGTATCAGGCACATCATTATCATCTGTATTTTCAACCACAACGGGACTTGACTGATCTGGCGTTTGTACGGGTTCTGCAGTTTCTGTACATGCACTAAGCCCAAATATGAGGGCGAAGGCAGTGAGTGCTATAGCTAATTTTTTCATATGTATCCTCCTAAGAGATTGTTTCCCTTTATTATTCAACATTATACGATTAATTTATGAATAGGGTGTATCAAAGCGATTACAATTGGATTAAGAGGGGGTTAAAGGTTTTTTACGGTTATGTTTCAACCATTTTCTTAACTTATGAAAGTAGAGCCAAAGACGTTTAAACATGTTGTATATTCTGATAAGTCGATCTTGTATTGTTAAATTAACTAGAATATAAAAATAAGCCAACACACATGTGCTGGCTTACTTATTTATTTACGACATTTTAGTTGGGTTTAAATAACCTGTTGTTAATCAATCGCACGGCTCTTGTCTGTTGGAACTAATACACTTGAGTTTACAGATAAGTCGTACTGTTTTCCGTAAACTTCAATTAGTAGCGGTTCTCCAGATGCCATTTTAATTGTTACATTATCCTTGTCCATGCTGACAATTAAAAGTCTGTTTCTAAATAACATATGGAAGCTGAGACCATTCCAGTTTTCTGGTAGGAATGGATTAAACTTAGGCACTCCATCTGCTGTGCTAAAACCACCAAAACCATATACAACAGACATCCAAGTTCCAGCCATTGACGTAATGTGTAGGCCATCATCAGTGTCGTTGTTGTAATTATCAAGGTCAAGTCGCGCAGAGCGTTGATAAAGTTCATAAGCTTTTTTGTGATAACCAATTTCTCCAGCAATAATCGAGTAAACGCAAGGAGATAAAGAAGATTCATGAACAGTACGTGGTTCATAGAAGTCGAAGTTTCTCTTTTTAGTTTCGAGGTCATACCTTTCGCTTAAGAAGAAAATACCCTGTAAAACGTCTGCCTGTTTGATAAAGCATGAACGAAGAATCTTATCCCATGACCATTTCTGATTTAATGGTAAGTTAGATGGATCAAGTTCTGATACAAGTACTTGTTCTTTATCCATATAACCATCTTGCTGTGCAAAGACATTTAGTTCTTCTATTTCAGGTAGATAGATTTTGTTAATGATTTCTTTCCACTCAGCAAACTCATCAGTGGAGAAGTTATGTTTAGCTAGAATTTCCTGTGCACGTTTTTCATCTGCCCCTTGAACATATTCAAGGGCTTCCAGAGAGTACTCAAGTGTCCAAGCTGCCATGAGGTTCGTATACCAGTTGTTGTTAACATTATTTTCATACTCATTAGGTCCAGTAACGCCCAGCATCATGTAACAATCTTTGTAAGGATTGTAGTTCACACGGTCTGCCCAGAATCTACTAATGTTTAGTAGAACTTCTAAGCCATATTCAACCAGGTAGTCTGACTCGCCAGTGTAACGGATGTAATTGAAAATTGCATAAGCAATGGCTGCATTTCTATGGATTTCTTCGAATGTAATTTCCCATTCGTTATGACATTCTTCGCCGTTCATTGTTACCATTGGATAAAGTGCACCTTTAAGTCCGAGTTTTGCAGCATTTTCAATGGCTCTATCCAGATGTTTATGTCTGTAAACAAGTAGGTTTCTAGGAATTTCTTCATGACTCGTAGCCATGTAGAATGGCAGACAGTAGGCTTCAGTATCCCAGTAAGTAGACCCACCGTATTTTTCACCTGTAAATCCTTTAGGACCAATGTTAAGTCTTGGATCTTCGCCATTGTATGTTTGTTTCATGTGGAAGATGTTAAATCGAATGCCTTGTTGAGCCGCAACATCTCCTTGGATTTCGATATCAGCTTCTTTCCAGATTTCAGCCCACTTAGAACAATGTGCTTGGTATAACTCGTTAAATCCAGTAGAAAAGGCTTCTAACAACAATTTTTGACCATATGTGTCTAGATCAGATAAGTCGTGGTCACGGTCAGTTACTAAAGAGAAGTATTTGTAAAGTGTGAGTGTTTCTCCTGCTTTCACTGAACTCTCAAATACATGTTCAACATACTTATCTTTTGAGTTGAATGATTTATGTGTAATTGTTTGCCCATCTTTAATGAGTTGAGATCTTGTTGCAGTGTGAACTGTGAAGTCAGTTTTCTTTGTTGTCATAGTGATTGTACCTAGTGTATCATCACATGACTGATTACAATTCTTCCAGAAGAATTCATCATAGTTAGCATCTTCGTTGTGTACATCACCATTCATATATGGAGTGAAACGGATTTGAGCGTCATCTTTCGCAGTAATTTCGTAAGAAATTGCTCCTACTTCAACTTGGTCGTAACTTAAGAATCGTTTTACTTTAAAATCAAATGACTTGTCACCTACAAGGTAAGTGAATGAACGGTCCAAACATCCATTTTTCATGTCAAGAACGCGTGAGAAGTTTTGTGGTCTTGTTTTGCCTAAATCAACAACTTCGCCATCGATTTCAACGCGTATACCAATTATATTTGTACCATTGAGTACCTTTGCAAAATATTCAGGGTAGCCGTTTTTCCACCAACCAACTCTTGTTTTGTCGGGATAGTAAACACCAGCTGCATAAGAACCTTGTAAACTGTCACCAGAAAAATCTTCTTCAAAGTTACCTCTATGTCCCATATGTCCATTTCCAAGACTCATCAAACTTTCGTACAAGCGGTTATCTTCTGCGTGATAGCCTTCTTCAATGATGTGCCAAGGATGCTCTTTTACATATTTCAATACAAACACCTGCTTTCTTACTTGTTTGTGCAATCGGTTGCATAATTTGTTAAAAAAAATAGAACTCGCTAACGTCATTATACCAGATAATGCACAAAAATGTTATACTGTCTTACGATTTCAGGCGTTTTTTTTAATTTTGTACGAATTGTACAATAGATGCTGTGCAATTTTATGCCCTTTGCTTTAAATATCTTGATTCGTTTGTGCAAACGATGTCTTTAGTATACTCTTATGAAGGAAGTGTATGTTTAAAATGCAGATTCCTAATTTATTAATATAAGAAGATTATAAAAATAATTGAAGGCTTGAAAATTTTTTTAACTGTATTGAAGGATGAGGAGAGAACAATGGCGAAAGTATATAAAGGATACATTTTTGACTTAGATGGTGTGTTAGTTGATACAGCTAAGTACCACTTCCAGGCTTGGAAAAGGCTAGCTGAGGAGCTTAACATTGAATTTACTGAGGAAGATAATGAGCGTCTAAAAGGTGTAAGTCGTATGGCTTCTTTGGACATTATTCTTGAGCTTGGTAACAAAACTCTTACTGAAGATGAAAAAGTTTCACTTGCCACTCGTAAGAATGAATGGTATGTTGAATTTATAACTAAGATGGATGCGTCTGAGATTTTACCAGGTGCATTAGAGTTTTTAAAGCTATTAAAGGAAAAAGGGCACAAATGTGCACTAGGCTCAGCCAGCAAAAACGCGGGACTTATTCTGGAGCGTACTGGCATGACAAAGTACTTTGATACAATTGTAGACGGCACACATGTTTCAAAAGCAAAACCAGATCCTGAAGTTTTCACCTTAGGTGCAAAGAATATGGGTCTTGCTTATGAAGACTGCGTGGTGTTTGAGGATAGCGTTGCTGGCCTACAAGCTGCGAAAGCTGCTGGTATGGTTGCTATAGGTATTGGCCAAGCAAGCGTCCTAACTGAAGCAGATATGGTTGTTAAAGACCTATCTGAGTTTGACTTAACTATGCTATAAAGCCTTTGGCTTCACACACACACAAATTTGTACTGATGCCCGAATGTTTGCGGAGATCCCCCCAAACGGTCGGGCATCCGTACTTTTTGGAACTTTTGAGGGCCAAATTTCCTCCTGTCCGGCGTTACATCCTATGTTAATGCAGTCGTGTACGTTTGTACACTCCTTTGCCTGAACATAGAATGTGCCTTGTTCAGAAGAAAATTTGACTCCTCAAAAGTTTTGAATAACGGTTTATATGCGAAACTGTGTACACCTTTGCAAAAATCTAACCTGAGCCTTACTCAGAACAAAATTTAACTCCTCATAACATCCAAAAAGAAGTTTAGATAATGGACTTGTGTACGCGCCTTACGTCATAAAATCACGCGACTAGTCTAGCACTCCAAATTCTCCCCAAAAGAAGTATTTATTTAGACTAATTTTGTCTTGTGCAGCGTTGCAGCACATATTTCCACAGTCGTGTACATTAGCACATTTATTTACACGATAAATTATCCGAAAATTATGTGAACTTAATAATATATTACTAAGACTTCGACAAAATTCTACAAAATAATTGGTTTGCAACAACAAAGGTGAATGTTTATGTATGTAGAAAGTGTTTAATCGGGTATAGAATACCTAGGGTCAATTTTGCGCCGAGGGGGAGAAATTCATGAAGATTACTAAGAGTGGATTCATAGGAATTTTAGTCGTTAGTGTCATTGTCTTTTGGGGATCTATGTTTGGGTTCGTTATGAGGATGCAGTCTACAATGATGATGGCTTTATCAGCAACACTTATTTACATCTTGCTAACAGGGCTTCTTATTTTCTTTGATAGAAGCCGTATCTCAGTACCTGCTAAAGCTATAGCTGAAATACTAGGACGTTATGTACAGGGGGATTTTTTAGCTGAGATCACTCTTAACATAGACATTCGTGAGCTCCAAGAAGTTTCAGACCAGATACATGCTTTGCAAAAGACTATGAAACAGTGGCTTTACAACACTCTACGCGCAGAGGTTGTACTCAAGGAGTACGGATCAAAACTTCAGGCCAATTCAGAAACATCTTTAAGCAGTATGCAAGTCATATCAAACCATATTGAGGGTATTATTGAAGGGTCAAAGGAGGTCACCACAGGCTCATCAGAGAACGCAGCTATTTCCGAAGAGCTCCTTGGATCTAATACAGAAATATCAGAGTACAGTGGAAACTTTAAGAAAATAACTGAAGAATCCGTTGTCACAATAAAAAATGATTCACAAATGATCAATCAAACTTTAGATGGCATTGGTATAATTGGGGATCAAATGCGCAAAACAGCTGATTCCATCGATACATTTAAAGAACTCCTTGACTCGATTTCTGGCATGGCAGATGCTATTTCGGATATTTCAAACCAAACCAACCTTTTGGCACTTAATGCATCTATAGAATCCGCAAGAGCGGGAGAAGCTGGACGCGGATTTGCAGTGGTTGCAGATGAAATTAAGAAACTTGCAGAGCAGAGTTCGAAAACAGCAGACGAAATCAATCAGAATATACATCACATTAAGGACAACGTTACTGCAACGATTTCTGACATAAACACAGGTGTTGAAAAATCAGACGAGATACGATTAAAGAGTCAACTTGCAACTGAGAATCTTGAAAAAATTACCCACCGTATCATGGAAATGAATGATTTTATAACGAATATTGCCGACAATGTTGAGGAGCAAACCAAGGCATCTGAACTTTTGGCCGAGAATATTGAAAAAGTGGTTGAATATACAGGTAAGACCAATGAACTGACTATGGACATGAATGACAAGATTAGGACCCAGGTTGTTTATACGGACGAGAATGCTGACATTTCAGAAAAGATATTTGGTGTATCTGAGCAGTTTAATGAGTTCATACAGAATTTCGAAAAAGAAATGGATGCACAGTGTCTTAAAACCGCCGACCGACTTGTAGAACTCTTGACCAGCGGAAAAGTAACCAATGAGTTTTTAGTAGAGTTTTCTAAAGACACTGGGATCTCTGAATTTTATATTACAGATCCAAGTGGGAAGACAGTTCTTTCCAATAACCCAGCAGGTATTGGTTTCCAACTGGATAGTGAGCCTGGTTCACAGTCATATGAGTTTTACCGAATACTAAAAGATCCATCCCATAGGGTAGCACAATCTATGATGATCCGAGATATTGATGGAAGATATTTTAAGTTCCTCGGAGTTTCTCGCAAAGACACAGGTGGTGTGGTTCAAGTTGGACTGGCCCTTGAAGATATAATACAGTTCCGTGGCCAGTATGCACTTAAATAATTTAGACTTTAAATCAACTTGTTTAATGATAACAACAACTTGTTAACTTTCACCTTAGTCTATGGTAAAATCGCTATAGACTAATATGAATAGACACACTAGGGGAGGTAACAAGTATGATTCGGACATTTATATGGTTTTGTTATTTATGGATTAGTTTATTTCAATCTATACCAGATATGAAGAAGGCACAGAAATATCAAGAAGCAGGTGAACTAGCTAAAAGAGATGCCGTTGTTAATGGGCGTGTTGGTCCTTGGTCGCGAAAATTGTTAAAGCTAAGTGGCAATACTGTTTCTGTTAAAGGGCTTGAAAATATTCCAAAAGACCGCGCAGTTTTGTTTGTGGGTAATCATCAAAGTAACTTTGATATTCCAATATTGCTTGGACATATTGATACACCAAAGGGCTTTATTGCAAAGGTTGAATTAGCGAAGTTCCCATTTATAAGTACATGGATGCCAATGATGAATTGCGTGTTTATGGATAGAAACGATATGAGACAATCAGCTAAGGCCATCATGCAAGGGATAAAAAACCTGAAAAATGGTTATTCTATGGTAGTCTTTCCTGAAGGAACACGTACTGACGATGGGGTTCTACTGGAGTTTAAACCAGGTGCATTAAAACTAGCAACTAAGTCGGGTGCACCAATTGTACCTATTACAATTAATGGTTCAAAAGAAATCATGAAAAAAGGACAAAAAGTTATTCGACCAGCCCACGTTGAGATTATAATTGACAAACCAATTGAGATCACAGATGAAATGAAACAAGATACCATAGCGCTTTCTGAACATGTTAAATCAATAATAGCAAATAATTTAGGACAATAAGGAAGATCATTAGATCTTCCTTTTTACGTGTATTATATTAGTACATACAAGTACGAACATTGATGCAATATGAAAAGACCTGAGTATGGGGGCTCAGGTCTTTTCTATAGGTTGAACGGCATTGGTGTTATGCACCGATCAATGGCAGTAGTCACTTACTAGGTCTTCTATTTGCATTTTCGGTACAGGTTTTTGTACGTATGCATGGGCACCTAGTGTTTTAATCTGATTCACAAGTCTTTGGTTACGGGTTGAGGAAATGATTATGACATGTGCATTTTGGTCTAATGTACGTATTTCTCTGAGTGCTTCTATGCCGTCTAAATTAGGCATCATGATGTCCATCAGTACAAGATCTGGTTGGTGAATACGGTATTTAGTTATTGCCTCAATTCCATCAGCGGCTTCAATGATAACATCAATATTCAACTTTGCTAAAGCTGTTCTTATAAACTGTCTCATGAATAGGGAGTCATCTACGATAAGTAGTTTCATAGGTGTACCTCCTTTAAATAACTTTTAGAGTATACTTAATTATACCTATAACATAGGACTATAAACCCATAAGTTAAAAATATATCAATAAATAATTTTGATATAGGTTACAAGAATCTCTATAGTCAAATTGCGACAGGATTCGACACATATGGTTATGACCTTTGTGTCAAAAGAATACGCCTGACTAAGAGGGGCCTTAAACAGTTTTAAAACTACCATAACGAAAAACAGCCCCTGCAAAATGCAGGGGCTGTCCTATATAAGCGAATTATGTTTAGCGAGGATGACTACTTTTCTTCGTGAACGGGTAGAAGTTTCATCAGTTCAGGAATTACCTTATGAACGTCACCAACAATACCAAGGTCAGCAGCGTCAAAGATAGGAGCAGTTTCATCTTTGTTGATTGCTACGATAAACTCTGATTCTTCCATACCAGCAAGATGCTGAATAGCTCCAGAGATACCGCAAGCGAAGTATAGGTCAGGACGTACTGTTTTACCAGTTTGACCAACCTGGTTGTTTCTATCAATCCAGCCCGCATCTACAACAGCACGAGATGCTGAAACTGTTCCACCAAGACGAGTAGCAAGGTTTTCAAGAGAAGTCATGTTCTCAGGTTTACCAACGCCACGGCCACCAGATACAAGAATGTTTGCATCTTCAATGTTAACTTTAGTCTTAGTTTCTTTAACAACTTCAAGTATTTCAACATTCATATCAGCTGTTTCAAATGCAACAGGTACTTTTGAAATTACACCAATACGTGCTGTATCAGCTTCAGCTAAAGTCATAACGCCAGGGCGTACAGTTGACATCTGTGGTCTGTGATCAGGACAGATGATTGTAGCCATGATGTTACCACCAAATGCAGGACGCGTCATAAGAAGGTTCTTAGTTTCTTCGTCTACTTCAAGTTTAGTACAGTCAGCTGTAAGACCTGTGTTAATACGTGCAGATACACGTGGTGCAAGGTCACGACCGATTGTTGATGCACCCACAAGGATAACATCAGGTTTTTTATCAAGAACAACTTGAACCATTGCTTTTGTATATGGTTCAGTCATGTAAACTGCCAGTTCCTTTTCGTCAACAAGGATAACCTCGTCAGCGCCTAAGTGGATCAGTTCATTTAAATCGTCCTTCATTTCGTGACCTAAAACTAGGGCACGTACACAGCATTCAAGTTCGTTTGCAAGCTGACGACCTTTTGAAATAAGTTCTTTAGAAACTTTCTCAACTCGACCATCACGTTGCTCACAAAAGACCATTACGTCTTTATAGTCCATATGGTTCATCGTGAATCCTCCTAATCGATAATGTACTTTTCCTTGAGGTTTTCAAGGATAATCTTAGCAGCTTGTTGTGGGTCTACGTCATACTTTTTACCAGGAGCCTTCACAGATTTCGTGAATGACTTCTTAACACGAGTAGGAGAACCTTTTAGACCAAGGTATTCTTCCTTAACTTCAATGTTGTCGTATGTCCATGTTTCCACTTCTTTTTCACGATAAGCATCAAAAATGCCTTGGACAGACATGTAACGTGCTGTGTTCATTTCACTTAGAGTAGTAATTAGACAAGGCATTTGTGCTTTGATCATGTGGTATCCGTCTTCGAATACACGCTTCACAACAACACTGTTGCCGTCTTTTTTAATGTCTTCTACGTAACTAACTTGAGGAATATCTAACTTCTCAGCGATCTGAGGACCAACTTGAGCAGTATCTCCATCGATAGCTTGACGGCCAGCGATGATTAGATCGTATTCCATGTTGCGAATTGCAGCAGCTAGTGTCATAGATGTTGCCCATGTATCAGCACCTGCAAATTTTCTATCAGTAAGAAGAATTGCGCGGTCAGCACCCATCGCTAGAGATTCACGAAGTGCCTTGTCTGCCTGTGGAGGACCCATAGTCAGTACAGTAACATGTGCGCCGTGTTCGTCCTTTAGAGCAAGTGCTGCTTCAAGACCAGCCTTGTCATCAGGGTTAATAATTGACGGTACACCATCACGGATAAGTGTACCAGTTTTAGGATCCAGACGTACTTCTGTTGTATCTGGAACCTGCTTTATGCAAACGATGATATTCATCTTTTTACCTCCTACTTAAGCAAGTGAGCTGCAACAACCATACGCTGAACTTCGCTAGTGCCTTCATAGATCTCAGTGATCTTAGCATCGCGCATCATACGTTCTACTGGATATTCTCTAGTGTAACCGTAACCACCATGAAGCTGTACTGCTTTAGTTGTTACGTCCATAGCTGCTTCTGAAGCGAATAGTTTCGCCATAGCTGCTTCATTAGAGAAAGGCTTCTTAGAATCTTTAACTCTAGCTGCCTTATATACCAATAGACGAGCTGCTTCTGTTCTAGTGTCCATATCCGCAAGTTGGAACTGCGTGTTCTGGAACTTAGAAATAGGACGACCGAACTGCTTTCTTTCTTTTACGTAAGAAACAGTTTCATCGATTGCACCTTGAGCTAGGCCCAGTGCTTGAGCAGCGATACCAATACGGCCGCCGTCAAGAGTTTTCATTGCAATCTTGAAGCCCATACCTACCTTGCCGAGAAGGTTTTCTTTAGGAATTCTACAGTTTTCAAAGATTAGTTCACAAGTTGCTGAACCGCGAATACCCATTTTCTTTTCTTTTTTACCAACAGTAAATCCAGGTGTGTCAGCATCTACGATAAATGCAGAAATGCCACGTGTACCTTGAGATTTGTCAGTCATAGCCATGATGATGTAAACATCAGCATAACCAGCATTTGTGATGAAGATTTTTGAGCCATCTAAAATGTACTCATCACCATCTAGGACAGCACGTGTTTGCTGACCCGCAGCATCTGTACCAGCACCAGGTTCAGTAAGACCGAATGCACCGATTTTTTCACCTTTAGCTAGGGGAACTAGATACTGCATTTTTTGTTCTTCTGTTCCGAACTCATAGATTGGTGCTGCGCAGAGAGAGGTGTGGGCAGAAACGATAACGCCTGTTGTACCACAAGCTTTAGATAGTTCTTCAACAGCCATAGCGTATGCTAGGTTGTCAGCACCCGCGCCACCGTACTTCTTAGGGAATGGAATCCCGAAGAAACCAAAGCGCTTCATTTTTTCCACAGTCTCAACTGGGAAGCGTTCTTCCTCGTCAACTTCTTCAGCAAGTGGCTTAACTTCAGTTTCAGCAAACTCGCGATACATTTGACGGAGAAGGACATACTCTTGTCCGAGTTCAAAATTCATGAGGAACCTCCTTGTAGCCGTTAAGGTTTTAACGAAAAATGATCCGATAACCGACCAAAGTTTAACGGAAATTTCATACCTTTGGCTCAAACTTTAATGTGAATGGTTTTTCACCGACCTGACCAAGGTTTATTAAGCTGTGAGATATGAATAATGACAGTTATTCAACATTCCTTGTGTGGATGTTTAACTCACGTGTTATTATTTTAACACAATTTACTTAAAAATGCGTATAGAAAGAATTTATATCTCTTACAATTCATAAAATGCAGATTGGTTTTGAGGATTTTTAAGTGTTTTTGATTGTTTTTATATTTGTACAATTTCCTCTTGTTAAATGTATACAGAGAGTCTTTTAGGAATATGGTTTGAAAGCGTAGGAAAAAATTGAAATGTATTATAATATAATAGAAGTGTTGGTATAAAGTCAGAAAATGTTTGTTTTATTTAGGCTTTGTACTCAGCTTTTTAAATTAAATCAATAACAAGGGGATATCATGATGAATATTAGATTTCGACAAGCCTTATGCCTGCTTGTTGTATTAAGTTTTATATTAGTAGGGTGTTCTTCAACACCTGAGGTAACGCCTAATGTCCTAGCAAAGTATAATGACTCCTTAGACGCCTTGCTTCCAGATATGCCGGCGTCATGGATCTACAATGGAACCGCAGAGTATAATCAAGTCATGTCGCTCGTCGAAGTGATTGAAACATCAGGACAGAAAATATACAGGGTCTATGGTGAGGTAGAGGATACAACCGGTGGAGATGTTCAGGCTGATTTTACATTTGAAAAAACATATACTGTATCAGGGGATAGAATTGAACAGACGCGAAGTGGACGTATGTTGTTAGACTCAGAATACGATAAACTTACACTTATTAAATTACCCCTTGAGATTGGAACCACTTGGAACGAAAAAGTATTAGACACTGCTGGTAAGTCAGTTCGAATTGATGCGGTGATTGAAGATATTGACACATCGTCAGAAGCTACTATATATAAAGTCAGGTACACACAAAGTGGATCTGACTATTATGAGCTAAGGCATATTGAAGAAGGCAGTGGAATTGTGCACTTTGAAAAAGTTATGTTTTACGATGGAGACACAATCGATTTACAGTACGACTTGTTCAGTTTAAACAAGGAGGAAACTCTAATTGCAAAAAATAGTCAGAATGAGTTAGATGACTCAGCGAAAAGACCTGATCCATTTGGAGATGCGACACTCATAGTTTTAGATACGATACCTGAACCAGATTTAGGAGAAGTGGCAAGCGACAGTGTTAAAGAAGAGTTGGCACAGGTAATTCACTCTTTTAATAAAGCCTGGACACTATTTGCCAACGATAAAAACATGGATGTGTTAAATTTGGTAACTGAAACTGGAGACACCTACGACATCATTCAGCGATTCCCTGCTGGGACTATGACTTTGAGTTTTGAATTAATCGATGTGGGTGAGACACGTGTGGATGGGGACCGTGCTAACTTATATGTTCACGAAATTATAAAGAAAGAAACTGAAGAAAAAACAGAGATGCTTGAGTATTTTTGGTTATATGAACTTCGAAAAGTAGAAGGCCAGTGGTTGGTGCATTCGTATATAAATCAGTAAAATGAAGTGATTTGTTAATAAAATTGAAATTAGAAGTATAATAAGTATGGCCAACAAGGCAGTGTAAGAGTGTATATAGCAAAATCACAAAATTATGGCATAAGAAAAGGGAGCGATTTGATCGCTCCCTTATTTTGTACAAGTAAAACTTAAAATATATTAGGTCGCGTATCGTTATGACCTGATTGAAAATTGCAAAAGAGTATAGTGTGTTTCTAAAATAAATATGTGTAGGTTCATAACATTAAGAAACGCTTCTAATTTAAGATGTTTGCCTAATCCACTTCAACCTGTTCAAACTCATGGTCAACTCTTAAATAACCTGTATATGATGCTCGGTTTCTACCCAGTTCTTTAGAACGATAGAGGCCATCATCAGCCACTTTAATCAGTTCTTTGTGTGTCTCACCATCCCATGGATATGTTGCTACACCAACAGAGATACTAAACTGAGGATCGGTTTCTTCCATTACTTTCTCTCGGTATCGGTTGGCTATTTTAAGGGCTTGAGAAGCAGTTTGGTCTGGAAGTACAATAAAGAACTCATCACCACCGTAACGACCAATTGCATCCTGATCTCTAAGTGTAGATAGGGCAATCGTTACAAGCTGCTTTAAACATTTGTCACCAACAATGTGACCATATGAATCATTCAAGTTTTTAAACTTATCAATATCAAACATTAGAATTGAAAATTTACGCATTTCCCTAGAATGTATGAATGAATCCATCAGGTCAATGAGTGGTTTTTTCATGAGTGCACCAGTTAAGTTATCAAGTTTAGACTTTTCTTTAATTTGATCTTGTACCCATTCCATACGTTTGGTTCTACGACGAACTTCTTTTTCCACAGCATCTTTGAAATCGCTGCGAATCTCTTCGTGTTCTTCTCTTGTTTGAACATGTAAATACTGGTATTCAGTGAAAATACTACGTAGAGCAAGGAAGTAGCCAATGGCATTGATTCCATACCCAATAGCAAGTAGATTTCCAATGTTCCTATAAATCATTACAAGGTTCCCAACGAGGAGTATGGAAAAAATAATCCAGTCCAAAGTTCTCTTTTGCTGACGTAGAATTACAAGTAAAACCACATGTACTATAATCAGCAAGGTTAGAATTACAGGTGAATCAAGACCTTCAACTAAGACACCACCAAATTGGTATACGGCAAAGATGAAAATCGTGGTTACAACAAAAGTAGCCCCAATCATTGATGTGTTGTTTTTAAAACTATGACGAAGCACTGTCAGAAGTAAGAGTAATACTGGCATAAAATAAGATGCGATCAGTATTAAGTTTTCTGAAGTTAAAGCATCGTTAACTAGTCTCACAAACCCAATCATTAAAAGTGGAACGATGAATGTGTAACCCAGTCTTTTAGAAGCTGGTGAGAGTGGATACAAAATCAGTGCACCAGTAAAAGATAAAGATGAAAAAATAACTAAAAGCTGAATGACAATTGGTAACAAAAATTCGTTCAATGCATAACACCACCATTAAATTAGTTTTGGAATCTCATAGATCTGAATACTAATAGTACTTATACCCCACATGACTAGTAGAATATCATGATCATACTTATCCTTTTTTACTATTTTTAATTCTTACAAAATAGTTATCTTCTTAAATTATATCGAAATTACAGGGTTTGTTACAATAGTGAAATTAAGAGTTTGACACTTAATTTGGAATGGCATATAATTTTATAGAAATATGAAACAGTCAATGATGGGGATAGTATCTGTAGAAGATGGTTTTTAGAGAGCTGATGTTGGTGGAAAATCGGCCCGGAACTACAGTGAATAACACCCCGGAGACCCTGTCCGAAAGCAAAGTGAGTAGGCGCAGGCGGGTTCGACCGTTATATCGTATGCTCTTGCAGCTATGAGTGGCTATATGCAATGAGGGTGGTACCGCGTGAGATTTCTTTCGTCCCTTTTTAATAATTTATTATTTAGTAGGATGGAAGTTTTTTTATTTTTTGATTATTTGAACATAATCCGCACTTGTGGATGAAAATAAGGAGGAAAAAATATGAAGCATGTACATATTAGAGATTTATATGCACAGCCAGAAGCTTATGCGAATCAAATGATTCAAGTAAACGGATGGGTTAGAACAATTCGTGCATCGAAAGCGTTTGGTTTCATTGAGTTAAATGATGGAACACACTTTAAGAATACTCAAGTTGTATTTGAGAATGAGAAGATCGAGAATTTTGCTGAGGTTTCAAAGTTCACTATAGCATCGGCTTTAACTGTTGAAGGTGAGTTTGTGCTTACACCAGATTCAAAGCAACCATTTGAAATCAAGGCAACAAAAGTTGTATTAGAAGCTGCTAGTGATAGCGACTATCCACTACAAAAGAAAAGACACACATTTGAATACCTAAGAACGATTGCTCACCTTAGACCTAGAAGTAATACATTCTCAGCAGTATTCCGTGTACGTTCTGTAGCAGCTTATGCAATTCATAAGTTCTTCCAGGAAAAAGGCTATGTTTACGTTCATACACCAATCATCACAGGGGCTGACTGTGAAGGTGCTGGTGAAATGTTCCGTGTAACGACACATGACCTACACAACATTCCTATGACTGAAGAAGGTGCAATAGATGACAAGAAAGACTTCTTTGGTAAAGAAACAAACCTTACAGTAAGTGGACAACTTAACGTTGAGGCCTTTGCACTTGCTTTTAGAGACGTATATACATTTGGACCAACTTTCCGTGCTGAGAACTCAAACACAGGTCGTCACGCTTCAGAATTCTGGATGATTGAACCAGAAATCGCATTTGCTGATCTGGCTAAAAACATGGAAGTTGCTGAAGATATGCTTAAGTTCATCATTAAGTATGTTATGGAACATTGTCCAGCTGAACTTGAGTTCTTCAACCAGCGTATTGACAAGGGGCTTTTAGAAAGACTTGAGCACATTGTAAGCTCTGACTTTGCACGTTGTACGTACACTGAAGCTGTAGACCTTCTACTTAAGGCTGACAAGAAGTTCGAATTCCCAGTAGAGTGGGGAATTGATCTCCAAACTGAACATGAAAGATACCTGACTGAAGAAGTGTTCAAGAAGCCTGTATTCGTAACAGATTATCCTAAAGATATTAAAGCATTCTACATGCGTATGAATGATGATGGTAAGACGGTTGCTGCAATGGATCTTCTTGTACCTGGCGTTGGTGAGATCATTGGCGGTTCTCAACGTGAGGAGCGTATGGATATCTTAACAGAGCGTATGAAGGAAATGGATCTAAACGAAGAGGATTACTGGTGGTACCTTGAACTAAGAAAGTACGGTGGTGCTAAACACGCTGGTTACGGCCTTGGATTTGAAAGAGCCATTATGTACCTTACAGGTATGCAGAACATCAGAGACGTTGTTCCATACCCACGTACTCCAAAGCAAGCTGATTTCTAAAAACTTAATTAAACACATAATAAGGAGCTGTCGCAGAATGACTTTCCAACGAAAGTCATTCTGAGGCACTCCTTTTTAGGTTTTTGGAGATATGAGCATACTTTATTTATGTTAAATCCTATGGATTTACTCATGGATAATTATGGACAAAGGTCTATTTGCACAGCAAATAGAGGGGACACCCCCTCTATCTTAGGTTTTTGACTTTCATCTTTTATGCTGTTTTAAGAACATATAAAGTTGTCCCAAAGTTGTGATTTTGGATATTTCTGTGAAGTTTTTTAAAGTTGTATCCTAAGCAAAGGAGTGTGAACTCTGTGCTCACATTCTTCATACCTTTTGATAAGAATCTTCTAAAACCATAGTTCTGCTTCAAAATACCAAAAACACCTTCTACCTGGATGGATCTATTCATTCTTAACACAGTACCTATAGGACTTGTGATGTTGTTTTTGGATTGTGCTCTTAACCTTAAAAAGTCATGGGATACTTGAAGCTGTTTATTACATTCGGCCTTTGTGCACTTGGATTTTACTGGGCAGTCACTACAATCT
>Ga0209272_10000853_pt1 | contig 21348 bp, 15 predicted proteins | sample tdDd002_FD_187125 | JGI IMG/M metagenome (GOLD analysis project Ga0209272, IMG submission 187125) | Marine sediment microbial communities from the Atlantic coast under amendment with organic carbon and nitrate - tdDd00.2 (SPAdes)... | ecosystem: Environmental > Aquatic > Marine > Coastal >... | reverse complement strand
AAGAGCATATTAACCATTCGATGGGACGATGTTCTAAATAAGGAGTCTTTTGAAATTGAAGATAAGAACAAGCTGAGGACCATCTTTATTATAGAAGATATCCGAAACCTAATCAATAGAATTCATGAAAAAATGGGATATCCAGAGGAGGAGGAACATATATTTTTAAATAACAGTGGTAAGCAGGTTTTATCCTCACAATATGTCAATAAGCAAGTCAAACTGCTTTTTACAAAGTACGAAATACCTTATCAGAATCTTTCGTCCGATAGTTTTTTAAAGACCTTTTGTATTAAATATTTAGAATCGAAAGACTTTTCGATCGAAGCTAAAAAGTGGATATCAAAAATATTAGGACATGCATCATGGACCATTACTGCCAACTTTTTAGGCTACACTGATGATTCAGATGATAAGGATAACTATAATGCCTTTTCTATGGATATGGGCTTTTAACATGACAAAGAAGTATTGAAAATTAAAAATAAGCCAACATGGCTTTTCAGTAAAATTTAACCCAAATATTAATCAATTAATAAAATTTAGAAATGGAAACTGTATCAATCATTATTATTAGTGTACTATCAGTAATTTTTTTCTTTTTATCGCTGATCATCGTCAATCAGAAGGAAGCTAAAATTATGCAACGTTTAGGTAAGTTTCATTCTGTACGTAGAGCAGGGGTCAGCTTTAGAATTCCACTTATCGATCAGGTAGCAGGCTTACAGAATCTACAGATTCAAGAATTGCGCGTACCTGTAGAAACCATTACTCAGGATAAAGTGACTTTGAAAATTGAGGTTGCTATTCAATATCTAATTAAAGCAGATTTAGATAGTATTAAGAACTCTTTCTACGAACTGTCAGATTCTACCGCTCAGATCGAATCCTTTGTTTTTGATGCCGTAAGAGCCGAGGTGCCTAAAATGGAGCTTGATATGGTTTACGAAAACAAAGACAATATTGCGAATACGGTAATGGAAGGTCTTAATTCTTTATTGTCCAGTTACGGTTTCGATATTAAAAAAACCTTAGTTGTGGATATTTTACCAGATTCTAAAGTCGTTGATGCTATGAATGCCATTAACGAGCAGAAAAGACTTAGACAAGCTGCTGAAGAAAAAGGAGAAGCTGAGAAAATTTTGATTATAAAAGCTGCCGAAGCCGAAAGAGAAAGTAAGAAATTACATGGTGAAGGTGTGGCTCTGCAACAGATGGCTGTTTTAAAAGGTCGTGAACAAGCGATTAAAGATTTAACAACCAGTACTAACATGCAAATTAAAGATGCTACTGAGTTAGTGATGAAATTGATTGATCAGGATACACTAATCAGTATGGGTGAGAAGAACAAAAATGTCATTTTCATGACCTCTGATATTGGTATAAAAGGAAAAGTGATGGAAGCCATGGTAGGAGCAGATGTTGTTACAAATCATCAGAATAACTTGAGTTAGAATCATAAATAGACTTTAAGAGAAAAATGCCTTCTTGCTTTGTTAGCAAGGGGGCATTCCTATATATTGGGTAATAGCAAAGTGCAGAGTGAGGCTGCTTCCCAATATTTTGAAATACTTGATGCGAAATGCTGGGGAGTCTATGTCATAAAGAGAAAGCATAAAAAAGCCCAAACTCTTTGTGGGAGTATGGGCTATATATTCTAGAAGGCAAAATGTGCCGTTTCTGTGTCTACTTTTTCAATAGTTTGTCAGCAACTAGTTGAGCGTCCTGGCAATATTTGTCATCACCTTTTAAGGTCCATTCGCCAGTTTTTTCAATATAATACTTCACTGTTTTCTCTACAACTTCATCATAACCACCATAGGATGTTAACATTTCTAGCACCTCTTCATTATATTCAGCTCTAGTTAATTCATCTTTCAGCACTAAATCCCATCGTCGGTTAATACGCTTCGATTTCTCTTTATAAATTGGATCTATCGTTTTATAAGCCATTAAAAAAAGTGAAAGTGCTTTCGCTTCTGGCGACGGTTTTGATGATAATTTTGTCATGGTCTTTGTTGTATATTTAAATTAGTAGCCTTAGTACAGCTTACTTTTACAGTGCAAATTTATGAAAATAAGTTTGTAAACAAGATTTAATGAATATCCCGATATAGTGGGGAGATAGTTTTTCTCTGTAGGGAGAATGTTGGCAGACAAAAGGGGACTTTTTATGTTTTTGAATGAAGCTAGCTGCGAACTAGATTCTTTATTTTTAAGGCTGTCAGGTCTTCATGCTCTGACAGGTTTAGCTGGTGTTTTCATTTCAGTCAAAAAATCATATTTAATCAGTGTCTAACTTATAATCTTAGTTGCATTCCAGCACATATTGAGCGGTATCTCTACTTTTTTGCTCAAGTAGTATGTTACGTTCTTCTGTCATCTGTTTAATTGATTCATCATTGTAATGACGAATCGTGATGAGTTCCAAATTTTCGTTATATCTCACTTCATAATTTTCCTTCAGTGCTTCTATTAGTTTGTCGATGTTTTTATTGTTATCAACGCAAAGAGAAAAACTAATTGCTGAATTTTGAGTTAGATTTACTTTTAGGCGATGTTCCGCTATAATAGAAAATATTGGACCTAAGTTTTCTTCTATTACGAAAGAATAATCTTTCGGACGAATCGAAATCAATCGTTGATCTTTTTTCTGAATAAAGATGGGTGTTTTTACACTTTTATCAATGGCAGCAGTACTTACCATTGTACCTTGTTCGTGAAAATTGATGAACGAGCGAACAAACATGGGAATATTCTTTTCACGAATTGGCTGAATCGTTTTTGGATGAATCACTTTAGCTCCAAAAAATGCTAACTCGATAGCTTCTTGATACGAAATACGTTTTAGCTGTTTCGCATCGGGTAACCATTTCGGATCGGCGTTCATCACACCAGGAACATCTTTAAGAATAGAAACCTCTTGTGCATCTAATACGTTAGCAAGTATGGCAGCTGTATAATCAGATCCTTCACGACCTAAAGTTGTGGTTAGGTTCGAACTTGTTCCACCAATAAAGCCTTGAGTGATATAAATAAACGTATCATTAAAAGTAAAAGCGCTTGGTAATAGTTGCCTCGATAATTTCCAATCAACCTTAGCTTCCCCAAAAGTATCATTGGTTTTTAAATATCGTCTGATGTCTATCCACTTATTTTTGACGCCTTTATGACGTAAATATTCTGAAAGTAGGGTCGTGGAGATTAATTCACCATAGGATACGATTTGATCGTATTCAAATTCGTAGTTTAGTGATGCAGGCTTTTTAAGATAAGCATTTAGGTCATTGAATAAATCCTCAATTTTTTCAATAGAGTGACTATTGTCTTTTGAGAATAGAGCCTTAATTATATCGAAATGATATGCCTTTACTTCATCGAATTGCTTTTGAACCAAATCTGTTTTCTTGTGAAAGAAATTATCTACAATTTGTTCGAGTGCATTAGTGGTTTTCCCCATAGCTGAAACTACAATCAGGCTCTCGTTCTTATAAGATTGTACAATCTTTAAGAAATTTTTAACTCCTTCAGCTGAGTTAACTGAAGCTCCACCAAATTTAAAAACATCCATTTTTTACCTTATTAAAATCTGAGAATAAAAAAATCGATAATTATAAAACTACCGATATATGAAAGTAGTAAATAAACTTTATGCAAAAGATCTTCTTGTGTTTTTTTAACAGAAATCTTCCTTGCACACGTTTGAAATAAGCTTTAGGAGGTTTAATAAAATAAATTAACTTTATGGCACCAAACAAGACCAAAACCAAAAGCCAAAAAAAATGACTGAACACAATAACGTTCAAACCCTGAATCAGTTCATTATTCAGAGACAAGCTGAGTACCCTAATGCTTCGGGTGAGTTATCACGTTTACTACATCACATTGGAATTGCTTCAAAAATTGTAAACCGTGCTGTGAATAAAGCAGGATTAGTTGATGTTTTAGGAGCTCATGGAGATCAAAATGTACAAGGTGAAGATCAACAAAAGTTAGATATTTTTGCTGATACGCATTTCATTGATGCACTTAGAGCAAGTGGCGAATGTGCTGCAATTGCTTCTGAGGAAAATGAGGATATTATCATTTTTGATGATGAAATGGGACGAAATGCAAAGTATGTATTTTGCATGGATCCACTTGATGGTTCTTCAAATATTGATGTGAATGTTTCTATAGGAACAATCTTTTCAATATATCAACGAGTAAGCAAAAAAGGTGAGTTACCTACTGAAGAAGACTTCCTACAGGAAGGAACGAAACAAGTTGCTGCAGGTTACGTGATTTATGGATCATCTACTATGCTTGTTTATTCAACAGGTAATGGTGTAAACGGATTTACATTGGATCCATCTATTGGAGAATTCTGCTTGTCTCATCCGAATATTCAGACACCTAAGAATGGTAATATTTATTCCATTAACGAAGGAAATTATATCAATTTTCCAGAAGGGGTGAAAAAATTCATCAAGTACTGCCAGGAAAAAGATACAAAAACTAATCGCCCATATACATCGCGTTATATCGGATCATTGGTTGCTGATTTTCATAGAAACTTGCTTAAGGGTGGTATTTTTATTTACCCTAACACCAGTAAAAACAGCAATGGTAAATTGCGATTGTTGTATGAGTGTAATCCGGTTGCTTTTATTGCAGAGCAAGCTGGAGGTTTGGCAACGAATGGAGTGGAACGTATCCTGAAAATTAAGCCAGATTCGATTCATCAGCGTGTTCCTTTTTACACAGGTTCTTCGGCTATGGTGAAAAAAGCTGAGGACTTTTTAGATTTCTATAGTAAGGTTTAAGTAAATCTTCGAAAATATTACAAGCAGAACTGATCTCAGTTCTGCTTTTTTTGTTTTGCCTGACTGACCTCTGGTTTTGAAAATCCCTATAATTCTGTTCAATTATCTATTCCCAAACAATTTCCCTAAATTTGTGAGCATTACAAAAAAGGAGATACATTGGAATTAGATCAGATTATCAAACTATTTAATGAGCATCCTGCTCGTTATAGCATTCAAAAATTTTTAGAACAAGAATCTCAAACAAAGATTCATATCAAGGGACTACAAGGTTCGGCTTTGGCTGTATTGGCTGCATCTTTGCCCAATGAGCGTAGTGCCCAGGTTTTTGTTTTAAATGACAAGGAAGAGGCGGCTTATTTTTATAATGATCTTTGCACTCTGTTGGATGACAAACAGGTTTTGTATTTTCCTTCATCCTTTAAGAGATCTGCTCAATACGAAACAACAGATAACTCCAATATCATACTACGTGCTGAGGTTTTGAACCGATTACTTTCTAATCAGAACCCAAGCTATATTGTTACATTTCCAGAAGCTATCGCTGAGAAAGTGATAAGTCAAAATCAGTTGGAAGAAAATACGCTTAAGATAAAAGTGGGCGAGAAGTTATCTCCCGAGTTTATCGAGGAAGTATTAGTCGATTATAAATTTGAAAGAGCCGATTTTGTTGTAGGACCTGGCCAATATTCCATTCGTGGTTCCATTATCGATATCTTTTCCTTTTCGGATGAATATCCCTACCGTATTGATTTTTTTGGAGAAGAAGTCGATTCTATTCGTTTGTTTGATATCGAAAATCAACTCTCAAAAGAGAAAATGAATACGGTTGATATTATTCCAAATATTCAGGAGAATATAAATGATGAGGCTAGAATCTCTTTCTTTAAGTTCTTGCCTGAAAATTCTATTTGCTGGACAAAAAATGTCGCATTTATTGCGGATAGAATCGATTCGATATTTGAAAAGACAACAGAGAAGAAAGCTTATATCGAATTTGGAGAGGATAGAATTGCAGCTAACGATTATTTAATTCAAGGACCTGATTTTATCGACCAACTGAATTCCTTTAAAGGTTTAGAGTTTGGACAGAAGTTTTATTTTCCTGCTGAAAATATGATTCAATTCAACCAGAGTCCTCAGCCAGCTTTCAATAAGAATTTTGATTTGCTCGGTCAGGAACTGATGAATAATAATGCAAAGGCCTTCGAGAATTATATTTTTTCGGATAATCCTAAGCAAATAGAACGTATTCATAGCATTTTTGAGGATAAGGGTATAGAAGTCATCTTTACTGATATTAATCGAACCTTGCATCAAGGCTTTTCCGATTCTGATTTAAGAATTGCTTGTTATACCGATCATCAAATATTTGATCGTCATCATAAATTTAAGCTAAAGAATGCGTCAGTTCACAAGGCTAAGGAAACGGTAACTCTTAAAGAGATTAACAGACTTCATCCTGGTGATTTTATTGTGCATTCCGATCATGGTATTGGTCGCTTTGGTGGACTGCAAAGAATTGAAACCAATGGGAAATCACAGGAAGTTATTCGTTTAGTGTATAAGGATGACGATATTCTTTTTGTGAGTTTGCACTCATTGCATAAAATATCGAAATATAAGGGTAAAGACGGATCTGCACCTAAAATATATAAACTTGGAACTGGCGCCTGGCAAAAGCTGAAAGATAAAACCAAGTCTAAGATTAAAGATATTGCTAAGGATCTGATATTACTCTACTCAAAACGTAAAGCAGAACGAGGATTCCAATTTAGTCCCGATAGTTTCATGCAACAGGAGCTTGAGGCATCCTTTATATATGAAGACACACCAGATCAGGTAAAAGCGACTAAGTCGGTGAAAGAAGGTATGGAATCCGCTATCCCAATGGATAGACTGGTTTGTGGCGATGTAGGATTTGGGAAAACCGAGATAGCTATACGTGCTGCTTTTAAGGCTGTGGCCGATGACAAGCAGGTTGCCATACTTGTTCCTACAACCATTTTGGCATTTCAGCATTTTAAAACTTTTTCCGATCGATTAAAGGATTTCCCTTGTACGATTGATTATATCTCGCGAATGCGAAAGCCTAAAGATCAAAAAGAAACCTTAAAGAATTTGAAAGACGGTAAGGTTGATATTCTTATAGGTACTCATCGAATAATTGGAAAGGATATTCAGTTTAAAGATTTGGGACTTTTAATCGTTGATGAGGAACAAAAGTTTGGTGTGTCAGTAAAAGAGAAGTTGAAGCAGATGAAAGTGAATGTGGATACATTGACCTTAACAGCGACACCTATTCCTCGTACACTTCAATTCTCATTGATGGGAGCACGTGATTTATCTATTATTAATACACCACCACCCAATCGTTACCCAATTGCTACTGAGATTCATAATTTCAACGAAGATATTATTCGTGAGGCGATTACTTACGAGGTTGAACGAAATGGTCAGGTTTTCTTTATTCACAATAGAGTTCAAAATATTCACGAAGTAGAAGCCATGCTTCATCGTGCTGTTCCTGGTATTTCTACTATTGTAGCCCATGGACAAATGGATGGACCGAAGCTTGAGAAGATCATGCTCGAGTTTATTCGAGGAGACTACGATGTTTTAATAGCAACGACAATTATTGAGTCAGGACTTGATATTCCAAATGCCAATACCATCATTATAAACAATGGTCAAAATTTTGGTTTAAGTGAGCTGCATCAGTTACGTGGACGTGTTGGTCGTTCCAACAAGAAAGCCTTTTGTTACCTGTTAACTCCACCAATGGAATCCATGACACAAGAAGCACGTCAGCGCTTGAATGCCATCGAAAGTTTCTCGGAATTGGGATCTGGCTTTAATATTGCCATGCAGGATTTAGATATTCGTGGTGCAGGTAATCTATTGGGAGGAGAGCAAAGTGGTTTTATTTCTGATATTGGATATGAGACTTATCAAAGAATTTTAAATGAAGCGATCTTAGAACTAAAGGAGACTGAATTTAAAGATGTGTTTGCAGAAGAAAAAGCACAAGAAGAAATAGAAATCAAACGATTCATTACGGATTGTCAGATTGATACTGATTTGGAGATTCTGTTCCCGGAATCCTATATTGAAAGTATTTCGGAACGTATTCGTTTGTACCGAGAGCTGGATAATATTCAAAAGGAAGAAGAGATTGAAATCTTTGCAACTCAACTTAAAGATCGATTTGGTGAAATACCAGAGGCATCCATTGAGTTGCTAAATGTGGTTCGATTAAGATGGTTTGCTTTGGATTTAGGTATTGAGAAATTGATTCTTAAGTCGAAAAAAATGGTTTTATATTTTGTGAACGATCATCAATCAGCCTATTATCAGTCACCTCAGTTTTCAAAAGTGCTTGCTTTTGTTCAGACACAACCAGTAGCTTGTAAAATGAAAGAAGCAAGACAAAGGTTGAGCTTAAGTTTTGAGAATGTGACTAGCATTAAACATGCAACTGAGGTTTTGTCAAAATTTTCAGAACCTGTAAATTTGTAAGATAGATATGAATTTAATTATCGACATAGGAAATACACAAACGAAATATGCACTCTTTGCTAAAGAAGAGATGCTGGAATTTTGTGTCTCACATGCTCAGGATATAGCTCATGTTGAATTGTGGCAAGAAAAATATCCTGACTTGAATGCGGCAATTGTATCTTCCGTTCAGGGAAAGCCAGATGGTTTATTAAATATTTTGAAACCAAAGTTTTCTAAATTGATATTCTTTGATCAAAATACGCCAACAGCTTTGGAGAACCTTTATGAGTCAAAAAACACACTTGGCTATGATCGTTTAGCTGCCTGTGTGGGAGCTAATTCAATATATCCTAATGTAAATCTCTTAGTGATTGATGCTGGAACGGCCATCACTTTTGATTTTGTAAGTAATGAAAATCAATATCTTGGAGGGACAATTTCACCAGGTTTAAGTATGAGATTTAAAGCCTTAAATTCATTTACTAAGAAATTACCACTACTAGAAAAGTCCGATTCGTTTGATTTAATTGGAAAGAATACGACGCAGGCAATTACCTCAGGCGTTCAAAATAGTCTCTTATTTGAGATAGATACTTATATCGATCGTTTAAAAATAAAATATCCCAAGGCTCAGGTTTTCCTTACAGGAGGAGACTCTGAATTTATATATTCGAAACTAAGGAATGAACTTGTATTGAATAAGGATCTTTTATTGAGTGGTTTAAATGCTATTCTTAATTATAATAATTCCTAATATCGAGATTATTCTTTAAGGCTTTGCAGCTTATTAATTTATTTATAGTTTTGCACTTGTCGGAATTTTGAGATCTCCATGTAGAGAATTTAGTGATTTCCCGTTAAGTTTTTTTAACTATTGGATGTTGAAAATGGTATATGCTTTGCGATGAGATTACTTATATTTAACAACATTATAGTATTTCGTTGACACAAATAACAAACTAGATTATAAAATATAGTATCATGAAAACTAGACTTACAATCCTAACAGCTGTCTTAATGCTTGCGACGATGTTCGGGGTAAACGCTCAGACCAAAGAGTCGAAGTATGGAGTAGATAGTGCAAAAACAATTTTGAGTGCCTCTCTTTATGGTGAGATGGTAAAGCAAAAGAATTATAAAGAAGCTCTACCTGGTTGGAGATATGTCTTTAATAATGCACCTAAATTTCAAAGATCAACATATTCTAATGGTGTGAAAATCATGCGTGGCATGTACCATGCTACCAAGGATAAAAAATATGTTGATACTTTAATGATGGTTTACGATCAAAGAGTTCAGTATTTCGGTACAAATAGAAAATATCCTGAAGGATGGATTCTTGGACGTAAGGGTGGCGATTTATTCAATTATATGAAAAAAGATATGACTTCTGTTAAGGAAGCATATAATATCATGCAAAAATCTATCGCTATGCGTGGTGTGAGTTCTGAGGAAGCTGTTGTGAATAAGACAATGGAAGCTGGTAAAATGCTTGTTATGGCTGGTGAATTAGCTCCAGAGCTCCTAATCAACGATTACCTAGCTTTTATGGATCTTTTGAAAGCAAGAATGGAAAAATATCCAAAGAAAGCTAACAATGTAAAAGGTGCTATTGCTAATGTTGAGAATGACTTCTTCGCTGCAGGTGTAGCTGACTGTGAAACTTTAAGTGGTATTTTCACTCCTAAGTTCGAAGCTAATCCTGAGGATATGGTTTTGATCAACAAAATTATGAAGATGCTGAACCGTCAGGAGTGTGAAGATGGTGCTTTATATGCAAAAGTAGCTGAGCAAAAATACAATTTAGAGCCTAGTGCTGATGCTGCTCATAACTTAGCTAAAATGTTTTTTAAGAGAAAGCAGTTCTCTAAGAGTAAGGGGTATTTTGAAAAGTCAATTGCTTTAGAGGAAGATGTAGAGATTAAAGCAGAGATTCACTTTAAGTTGGCAATCATTCTATTGAGTGAGAACAAGCTTGTTAACTCAAGAAAAAATGCTTTAGCTGCTATTAAAAATAAGCCAGGATGGGGACAACCATATTTGGTTATTGGTAAATGTTATGCTGCAGGAAGTAAAGATTTCCCTGGTAAAGTACATGAGAAGCAAGCTCTATACTGGGCAGCTGTAGATAAGTTTATGAAAGCGAAAAGTGTGGACTCTGAGTGTGCTGCTGAAGCTAACAAGTTAATTAAGACTTACTCAAAATATTTCCCAAGAAAAGAAGAAGCGTTTATGCAAGGTCTTAAAGAGGGAGAGACATACAAGATTGGTTCATGGGTAAATGAAACAACTAAAGTTAGACTAAACGAGTAATACTTTGAAAAAGACAATTCAAATAGATCTTATATATAAAAGCATTGTTGCCCTAATAGGGGCGACAATGCTTTTGTCTTGTGAAAACAATATCAAAGAGGTTGAAAGCATAACAACCAAAGAAACCCGACCAGAAATATATGGTGAAAATGTTGAATTCATTTTTACTGATTCCACTCGAATACAATATATGGCTTTCGCTATTGAGTTTATAGAGGTTAATACTGAAGAAGAAGTTTATAAAGAATTTCCTAAAGGTGGTCGAGTGATTTCTTATAATGAAGATGGTTCTCAAGCTTGGAATATCAAATCTAACTATGCAAAATTTTTAGATGAAGAAAAGTTATGGGAACTTCGAAATGATGTTGTTGCTGTGAGCGATGATGGCAAAACAATTAACTCGGAACTCATGTATTGGGATCAGGAAAAGAAAAAGATTTATTCTGATCAATATGTGCGAATCACGGAGGAAGATGGTCAGATGTTGGAGGGTAATAGCTTTACTGCAGATGATAAATTAAATCGAATCCAATTAAATCGGGTTAGTGGAGAAGTTTTTCTCGAAGACAAGAGTTTAAAAAAATAAGAGCCTTAAATAAGCTGCAGAAAATTACTCCATATAATGTGAGTAATTTTTTTTTGTCCTTAGGTTTTTATTTTAAATCAAAATCTCCATCTTTAAATGTACTTTTGAAGGCTTGAAAAAACGAGTACATTAAAGTTTAAATAAAAAGATGAAACAAAAATTACCTTACATTTTAGAAATTATTTGGTTGCTTGTTGCCATTTTTAGTATTCTGTTTGCTACTATTAGAACCTACAATTTAGGTTTTAAAGAAAATATCATGTTGTATGTTGTGGCAATGCTAGCCTGTTTAATGTACGGATCACGTCGATATTTGCGAAAAACACGAGAAGGCATAAATCAAGATAGAAAATAATGAACAACCTCCTTATTATTCTGGCCATGTTGGCACTATCTGCATTTTTCTCAGGTATGGAAATTGCTTTTGTTGCTGCCAATAAGTTAAGAATGGAACTTGATAAAAGTAAAAATACTGCCACTTCTCGAATCATTAACATCTTTACGAATCATCCAAGTCATTATATTTCTACCATGTTGGTCGGGAATAATATCGCTTTAGTTATTTATGGTATTATGATGGCGAAACTTCTTGAGCCAAGAATTGCGCTTTGGGTCGATTCTGAGTTGTTGATAATGACAATTCAGACTCTTTTTTCAACACTTTTGATTCTTTTTACTGCCGAGTTCTTACCTAAAACTCTTTTTAGGTTAAATCCCAACTTCTCTTTGAATCTGTTTGCAGTACCGGTTATGTTTTTTTACGTTATTTTCTATCCCATAACGGTGGTAACTATGATGTTTTCGAAGAATATAATTAGTCGTGTTTTAAATACAGATATTACCGAAGAGACAGAATCCCGAGCTTTTGGGAAGGTTGATTTAGATCACTTGGTACAGGAAGGGCAAGAAGGACAAGCTGTATTGGACGAAGAAGAACACAATATGAAACTTTTTAGAAATGCTCTGGATTTTTCTAATGTAAAGCTTCGTGAATGTTTTGTGCCTAGAACGGAAATTGAAGCAATGGAAATTGGTGGTGAAATCAATGTGTTGACTCAACGGTTTATTGAAACGGGTTATTCACGTATCATGATTTATAAAGATTCAATTGATAATATCATTGGTTACGTTCATTCTTCAGTACTATTTAGAAAGCCTCAAAGTATAAAAGCAGCCTTAAGTCGGGTCTTGATTGTTCCTGAAACAATGGCAGCTCATAAACTACTAAATCTTTTTACTCGTGAACAAAAAAGTGTCGCAGTTGTGGTAGATGAATTTGGTGGCACCTCGGGTATGGTAACCATTGAGGATATTATGGAAGAGATCTTTGGTGAAATAGAGGATGAGCATGATAATATTGACCTAATCGAAGAGCAACTAAGTGAGACTGAGTTTATTTTTTCAGGAAGAATTGAGATTGATTATCTGAATGATAAATATAAATTTGAGATTCCCGAATCCGATGATTTTGAGACCCTGAATGGCTTCATTATTTTTAATCATGAAAGTATTCCAAGTATCAATGAGATTATCAGAATTGATGAATTCAAAATTCAAATCATTGAAGTTTCTAATACGCGTATTGATAAAGTGAAACTTACCCTTATTTCATAAGCGCCCATTTTTTTCGTCTATATTTAGATTTTCAGCTTTAAAATTATGCTGATAATATTCTATATGTTGTCATAATACTAGCGTTTAATTTAAATTTTCTTATTCATTATTAGTCTAATACCACTAAATTTTCCCGTCTTATTTACTAATAGTTAATTGGTTCGATATTTATCGATAAAAAGCCTAAAAGCTCTTAGTGTAAAAGCCTTGTTCTTGTTCATTTTTTTGTATATTCGTAGCCTATTTTAAGAATAATTAAATCTTTTTAGATGGCAACATTACAGAAAATAAGAAACCGCGGAGTTTTTATAGGAATTATTATTGGTGGAGCCTTGTTGGCATTTATAGCCGGTGATGCCTTAAAATCGGGTGGTTCTCTTTTGACAAACTCACGAAACGAGATGGCTGAAATTGCAGGGGAATCTGTAAATATCCGTGATTTCCAAAACAGATTCAACCATAATCTTGAAGTGACCAAATTAATGAGTGGACAGAACTCAATTCCTTCTGACCAAATGGATAAGATCAGAGAGCAAGTTTGGCAACAAATGGTTCAAGAAATCGTGATGAATCGTGAGTACGATGAGTTAGGAATTAGCTTAACGTCTCAGGAATTATGGGATATGGTTAGTGGTAATAATATTGACCCTACTATTCGTCAGTTATTTACAGGAGAAGATGGACAATTTGATAAGGATAATGTTGTTAGAACACTTAAGCAATTGATCGCAGCTCCAGACGGAACACCACAAAAAGCATACTGGTTGAATATCGAAGAGCAGCTTATTGCACAAAGAACATTGGCTAAGTATAATACTCTTATTGCTAAAGGTCTTTATATACCTACTGCTTATGCTAAAAACATGGCAGGTAATGGTTCTAAGAAAGTAAGCTTCGACTACCTTGTTAAGAATTATAATTCAATTTCTGATTCAACAGTTACTGTAACTGCTGAAGAAATTAAGGCTTATTTTAACGATAACAAAGAGCTTTTCAAGCAAGGTGAGTCTAGAAAAATCGACTACGTTCCTTTTAGTATTGAGCCATCAACTGATGATTTTAAATATACTGAGAAGTGGATTGCTGATATGAAAGCAGATTTTATTGCTGAAGCAAATATTGCTCAGTTCTTAGAATTAAATTCAGATACAAAACTCAATACTTATTATTTTGCGAAAGGTGAAAATTCAAATAAAGCGCTTGATGCTTTCATGTTTGCTGGTAATAAAGGTGATGTTTTTGGTCCTTACGATGAAAATGATGCTTATAAATTAGCTAAGATTTCAGATGTTAAGATGATGTCTGACTCGGTAAAGGCTCGTCATATCTTAATTCGTCCGGTTAATGGTGATTTCAAAGCTGCTGAAGCTAAGGCTGACAGCTTGAAGCAGTTATTAAATAAAGGTGCTAAGTTTGCTGAATTGGCTAAGACTAATTCTGATGATCAAGGATCTGCTGTTAATGGTGGTGATCTAGGTTGGTTTACTCAAGGTCGTATGGTTCCTGAGTTTAACGATGCTGCTTTTTCTTCTAAGAAAAACGAAGTGAAGATTGTTACAACACAATTCGGAGCTCACCTTATTCAGGTTGTTAAATTAAGTAAGGCAGTTAAAAAAGTACAGGTTGCTGTTCTTGACCGTAAAGTTGAAGCGAGTCAGAAAACATTCCAGGCGGCTTATGCTGCAGCTCGTAAATTTGCTGGTGAAAACCAAGATAGAGCTTCTTTCTTTAAGGCAATTTCGGAACAGAATTTAACTCGTCGTGTTGCTAACCTTAAAAAAGACACCAAATTGATTCCTGGTCTTGAGAGTTCTAGAGAATTAGTTCGTGTAGCATATAATACAGATAATACAGAGTCTGTTCTTTTGAACAACGATAACTCTGCAGTGTTCGAATTTGGTGACAAATTTGTTGTTGCTATCCTTTCAGATATCAAAGAAGAAGGATACGCATCTATAAACACTGTTCAGCCAACTATCGAAAGAGAAGTTAGAAAGAATAAGAAAGCTGATATGATGATTGCTTCAATGACTAAAAATTCTAAAGGTGCACAGTCTTTATTATCTGTAGCTCAAAAAGAAAATTTAGAAGTTAAGAACGCAGTAGATGTGTCATTCCAGTCGTTCCAGATTCCTGGTGCAGGTATCGAGCCAAATGTAATTGCTAATGCTAGTAATATTGCAAAAGGTAAAATTTCAGCTCCTGTAAAAGGTAATCAGGGGGTTTATGTGATTCTTGTGAATGACGTGAAAGAAGATGCTTTAACTGAAGAAGCTATCGAAGTATTTAAGTCGCGTATGAATCAGAATTACCAGTATCGCACAAACTATCAGTCAATGCAAGTTCTTAGAGAGAATGCAGATATTGATGATAAGCGTTACAAATTCTATTAATAGATTAAGTTATCGATAGGGGATCTTAACCCTTTTGTATAGTATATTTAGAGCGAGATAGGAAACTATCTCGCTTTTTTTATCAAAAGATCTGTTGTGTAGAGCATATTGCTAAATTGAAAAATATCCTATTGGTTTGTTACTTTTGTAATGTTATTGTCAGGTGTTACTTCGTTTTATTGCATCTATATTATTAAGTTACTGTTAAATCGTGCTACTATGAACCTTAAAGACTGTTTAAATAATATAAACGAATATTTTTCACCAAAAGTAATTGGTGAAGTCAATGATGTCTATGTAAAAGTTGCTAAGATTAAAGGAGATAAAGTGCCCTGGCATAATCACATTAATGAAGATGAGCTTTTTTATGTCATTGACGGAACGCTTTTGATGGAGATAGAAGGAGAAGATAGTTTTAAAATGAATACTGGAGATATCTATATTATTAAAAGAGGTATCAATCATCGTGTTTCTTCAATCGATGAATGTCAGATAATGTTGATAGAGAATAAAGCTACTGCCCACACTGGAGAGGTTGTTTCAGAGATAACAAAGCCAATTGATCAACAGTTGAAATCAAAATAAATTTGATAATACTATGCTATTTTAAACTTGAGGTAGCATATCGGAATAGTAAAAATTAACAAATAGAATATGAGTGTTTTAAAGGAATTACAAGCAAGAAGTGGTTCGGTATGCGAACTTTGTGGTGCAACCGATAATTTAAATGTATATGAAGTGCCACCTGCTGCAAAAGAAGGGAGTGATAAGTGTTTATTGCTTTGTTCAACTTGTTCTGAGCAATTGGAGAATTCTGATAAAGTAGATGTTAATCATTGGAGATGCTTAAATGATAGTATGTGGAGTGAAGTGCCAGCTGTGCAGGTAATGGCTTGGCGTATGCTAAATAGACTTAAGAGCGAAGGATGGCCTCAAGATTTACTTGATATGCTTTATTTAGATGAAGATACAATGGCATGGGCTCAGGCAACGGGTGAAGGCGAAGAAGATGATGATAAAGTTGTGCACAAAGACAGTAATGGTGCTACGCTTGCATCAGGAGATTCTGTTGTATTAATTAAGGATCTAAATGTGAAAGGTGGCGGGTTTACGGCAAAACGCGGGACTCACGTTCGTAACATTTCATTGGTTCATGATAATGCTGAACAAATTGAAGGACGCGTTAGTGGACAGATGATTGTTATTTTAACTCAGTACGTGAAAAAATCTTAAGAATTTTCGACTACAAATGTATTTTAAGCGAGACGGTAAACCGACTCGCTTTTTTTTATTTATTCTATTTCTAGGATTTAGATCTTTGGTGAAAGCTGTATTTCTGTAGCTTATAATTTTTTACTTTGATAATAATGAGTATTTTACTTTTTAGGATGTTTGCTTTAGCGATAAAGTAAATTTAATTTTTGATTCAGTCTGGTTATTCAGTAATGAATGATAAATAAAACCAAGTAATAGATGAATAAGATTGTTTTCATATTTATTTTAAATCTAATTGTATTTCTGTCTTATGGGCAAAAAACAATGCTTGATACGGTCTTGAAAGAAGAAGGTCGTATTCCTGCGACAATAAAGTATGGAAATTTAATTATACAAACGATTCCTTCTGATGTGCTGGTGGAAATACCTAAGCTTGGTATAAATGAAGAGAAAAATCAAGATTCATTGATTTTGGAAGAGGTTTATGCAGGTCTTTATGAACTTTCTTTTAGTATTAATAATTCCAAATTCAAGTGTTTTGTTGAGGTGTTAGAAAAAGAAACCGTGCATGTGTTCGTGAATGTGAATGAGAAAAAGTTTGAAACCAATAGAATTGATTATGATTTTCAATCGACAGAGATTGCCCCAGTCGATGTAAGTCAAACTTATATTATGGTTGAAGAAATGCCTGAATTCCCAGGTGGAATTATAGCGCTTCGCAAATGGATTAAATCAAATGTCAAGTATCCTGAAAGTGCAAGGAGAGAAAAGATTACGGGAAGGGTTTATATTGGTTTTGTTATAAACAGGGAAGGTCAAGTTGAGGATTGTAAAGTTTTAAGATCTATAGATCCTGCTCTTGATCAGGAAGCTCTTAGTGTGATTAAACGTATGCCCCTTTGGAAGCCAGGAAAACAAAGAGGAGAATCAGTGAAAGTGTCTTATACATTCCCTATTAATTTTCACCTTCGTAGGTAGTGTTGCTGTGATTTATTGACTTAAATATATAAAGTGATTGTGATAAAAAAGCCGCAAACAACTCATGTTTGCGGCTTTTACTTTATAAATAGAAAAGTATATTGATCTATTTTTGATCCAGCTCTTCAAGTAGAACTTCTACTGCTTTTTTAAGTTGCTGATCTTGACCTTGACTAACAACGTCATAATCGTATAGAACTTTATAATCAGGCTCTAGTTGTTTGTTTTCTAAGAAATCACCTTTAGCATCTACATAACCAATTTGAGGAATACCAAAGTACATATTGCCATTCATCAAGCTTTCCCACCAAACCGAGGTCATGGTTCCCGCGACAGCAGTACCAACTAGTTTGCCAAGTCCCATTGTTTTGTATACCCAAGGTGTTCCATGTGCATTGGAGTAGTTGCCTTCACTCATTAGCATGACAGATGGTTTTTTCCATCTTTTACGAGGTTGTTCACCAATTTTCTGGCCACGTGGTAACTGAGTCAGATATTTCGTCCCACTAAATAAAACTTCAATATCTTCGTGCATATGTCCGCCACCATTGTATCGTGTATCAATTACGATAGCTTCCATATTGTTGTAGCGACCCATTACTTCAGAATAAACCGTTCTAAAACTGTTGTCATTCATTCCTTTAACATGCACATAGCCAATTCGCCCGTTTGAAAGTCTTTCGGTTTCGGCTCTACGTTGTTTAATCCATCGTTCGTATAACAAGCTATTAAACTGTCCTTGAGATATGGGTTTAATCACTTCATCCCAACGTTTTTTACTTGCTGGATTATAGAAACTTAATAATGTATTCTTCCCTTTTTTGTGATTCAAAAGAGGGTAGTAGTCCATGTGCTCAGTGATTTCGATGCCATCAATCTTTTCGATTATACAGGCTACAGTGGCTTTTGATTTTGCCTTCTTAAGTGGAGATTTGTCAACAATCTCTGTAATTCGAAGACCTTTCCCCTTGAAGCTAGTATCAAAGAAGACACCTAAGTTTGCTGTTTTATCACCATTGGGATGATTTGCCCAGGCTCCAGACCCAGTATGTGAAGCATTAAGTTCCCCAAGAAGCTCACTTAAAAGCTCAGCAAAATCATATGAGTTATTAATATGTGGTAAGAAGCGCTTGTATTCTATTTTATACGCATCCCAATCCACACCATGCATATCTACACGATAGAATTTCTCTTTGGTTTGTCGCCATGCGTGTTCATAAAGATATTCACGCTCGGCATCCTCATTTAAATTCATTTCAGCTTTGTAGCTGATGTTTTTGCGTTTGTTACCAGCAGTAGTAATTCGTATAAATCGGCTACCTGATCTAAGGAATATGAATTTACCATCTTTAGTAATGCTCATATTGGAGCTATACCCTGATAGTTTAAGAACTTTTTTAGTTTCTTCTTTTTTGAAATCGTGCATCCAAAGATCATATCCAGATTCAAACTTACTTAAGTAGTACAGTTTATCTCCTTTGGGAGTCATAACAGCATCAGCTAGATTTGAGGAGTTGATTGTTAAGCGTGCAACACGATCTTCGAAATCATCTAGATCAATCTCAATCTCCTTGGCAGTTTTTTTGTCACCCTTTGCCTTTTTGTCTTTCTTCTTATCTTTTTTGTCGGCCTCTGCTTCCTTGTTTTCTTTATCAAGAGCATCCTGAAGTTCTGCTTCTTCTTTGCTCAGGTTAAATTTATCAAAAGCTTCTTGAGTAAAGAACATAGCAAAGACGTCATTTTGCGATCCCCAACTTGCATGGTTACGCATACCAAAACGATCAGAAAACCAAATCATGGCTTTTCCACCCATTACCCATTTGGCACTGCCATCTATGTAACCTGAATTTGTTAAATCTGTAATGTTCCCATTGCCTTGAGCATCAATTAAACCAATATCAGAGTTTGGCCAACGTGTTTTAGCATTATAGTCCATCAAAAACCATTTCCCATCTGGAGACCATTCGAAATATAAGTCTTCATCAGTATAGGAATAATTCCACTTGCCTTCAAGTATGGTTCTTGTTTTTTTACTTTTCAGATTGATAACTTGCAACTCCGTTCTATTAGATAGGTATGCAATTTCTTTTCCATCTGGAGAATATACCGGACGGAATGTTTCGTCAGTATTTGCTAAAACGACATCCTCTTCTAATAATGTGGAGTGGGTGAAGTCAATTTCACGGTCGTTTTTGATTTTTGTACGATATAGATTCCAGCTTCCATTGCGTTCCCCTGCATAAACTAAACTTTTTCCATCAGGACTAAAACTAACACTACGTTCTTGTTCTGGCGTATTGGTAATTCTTTTGGTTGTTGTGTAGTCTACCGAGGTAACAAAAACTTCACCACGCATAATAAAAGCAATTTCTTTTCCATTTGGAGATACCGACATCTCAGTGGCTCCCGATGATTTGCTTAGGAATGTGTTTTTGTAAGCAGTATGATCAATTCTGATACTTACTTCTAGTTTTTCAGCTTTACCAGTTTCTGTTTGGGTGTATATTTCACCTCTAAATCCGTAACATAAAGTGTTGTTGTTACTTATAGATAGAAAGCGAACAGGGTTTTCAGAGTATGTTGTAATCTGGGTTTTGTTTTCTCCCTGATTTGTATCCATTTTCCAGATATTGAAAGAGCCTGACTTTTCACTTAAGTAATATATAGAGGATTCCTCATTATTATATAAAGGTTGACGATCTTCTCCTTCGAATGTACTTAGGAAGTCATGTTTACCGCTTGATATATTAAAAACACGAATGTCGCGTGCTACCGAAGAAGTGTGGTGTTTTCTCCATGCATTTTCTCCAGCTTTCTTATCTGTATAGATAATTTGAGTCATGGCTTTATTATAATGCGCATCCTCTGCTGGTGTGGTTAGTATTTGAGTTTCGCGCCCTCCATTCACAGAAACAGAATAGAGTTCAGTTAGATAACCTTTCGGAAACATTGCATTTTTGTAACTATCAGCTAAAGTTGCTGAAAAAAGAATTGATTTACCGTCAGGAGTAAAGGATGAAGGAATTTCCTTGGCAGAGTTTGTTGTGATTCTCTTTGGGCTTCCACCTTCTGCTGACATTAGATAAATGTCGAAGTTACCATTTCTGTCTGATGCAAATGCAATCTTATTTCCATCTGGAGACCAAATGGCATTATAATCATAGGCGGCATTTGATGTTAAGCGTGTCGCTTCACCACCTTTGGCATCCACTTTATATATGTCACCCATATAATTGAACGCAATAGTTTTTCCATTGGGTGAGATACTTGGGTATCGCATCCATAGAGGATTTGTTTGAGCCCAACTACTAGTTGTCATTAGTAGTAGAATTGCTCCAGTGAATAGTCTTTTTAAATTCATGGTCTTTTTTAATTGTAAAAGATTGTTTTAAGTCGGTTTTCTGGTGTTTGTAACTGCGGTAATTGCAGCGCAACAAATTTATTGACAAATGAAATAGATTCAAAAGGATATTCGTTTTTTGAATAATCTATTATCATGGATGAATGGTATGATGTTTTATTTGTTTGTGTATCAGTTATCAATCCAACTAAAGTAGAAATTTGTATATGAGTTGTTGTATTTTATTCGATAAACAAGTCTTCTATATAGACGTATGCGTTCTGATATCATATTATTAGGGAAATTTTGTTTTCAATCGTATGGTTTAGGTTAGATATTATCTCTGGAGTAAATTTATTTTAAAATATTAGTTGTGATTTACAGCGACTTAAGTTTTAATTTCGGAAAACTTGCACTTCGCATTAGGAAAGTTGGGATTAAAAGCTCTATATTTGCACTCGCTTTAAGAGAGAGGCTATGATCTTTGAATCGTTTGTAAGTATTGAAAACATTGGGTTATTCCGATAAAGCAATTAAAAAATAAACGAAAAAAGATTTGCAAGTTTAGAATTAAAGTTCTTATATTTGCAGCCGCTTAAACAG
>Ga0209272_10000850_pt1 | contig 21365 bp, 14 predicted proteins | sample tdDd002_FD_187125 | JGI IMG/M metagenome (GOLD analysis project Ga0209272, IMG submission 187125) | Marine sediment microbial communities from the Atlantic coast under amendment with organic carbon and nitrate - tdDd00.2 (SPAdes)... | ecosystem: Environmental > Aquatic > Marine > Coastal >... | reverse complement strand
CGTTAATGGCACCTTAGTGCTTATGGCCGAGATGCAAAAAGCGGGGGTATCGGCGCTGATCTTTAGCTCTTCCGCCACCGTGTATGGCGACCCAGTGTGCGTGCCGATAAGTGAAGATATGCCAACGGGCAACACCACCAACCCTTATGGCACCAGCAAATATATGGTTGAGCGCTGCTTGATGGATATTGCGAAAGCAAACCCAGATTTGAGCTTAACTCTGTTGCGTTATTTTAACCCCGTTGGGGCGCACCCATCAGGCTTGATGGGGGAAGATCCGCAAGGCATTCCGAATAACCTAATGCCCTTTATTACCCAAGTTGCGATTGGCCGCCGGCCTTTTTTGAGTGTGTTTGGTAACGACTACCCAACGCCAGATGGCACCGGGGTACGAGACTATATCCATGTGATGGACTTGGTGGATGGCCATGTTGCGGCGCTTGAAAAACGCGGCAACGTTGCGGGCTTGCACTGTTACAACCTAGGCACGGGCCAGGGCACCAGTGTGCTGCAAATGGTCGATGCCATGAGCGCCGCGGCGCAGCAAAGCATTGCTGTGAATATCGAACCGCGCCGAGAGGGCGACATTGCCCAGTGCTATGCCGACTCAACCAAAGCACAGCGCGAACTAGGTTGGCAGGCCAAGTACGGCATTGATGAGATGGCCAAACACAGTTGGCACTGGCAACAAACCAATCCGCATGGCTACCAAGCCGAGCAACCATAGAGAAAGTAACATGAACAGTAATTCTGAATTTTGCGCCACTGACCACCCCCATCGTCGATATAACCCATTGTTAGGGGAGTGGGTATTGGTATCCCCTCACCGTGCTAAGCGCCCGTGGCAAGGGCAACAAGAAGAGCCGCAAGAGGCTCAACTGCCGAGTTACCAGCAAGAGTGTTTCTTGTGCCCAACCAATGTGCGTATCAGTGGTGATGTAAACCCAGACTATAAGGGGACGTTTGTTTTTAAAAATGACTTTGCAGCCCTGACTCACGATACCCCAATGGCGCACAGCGATGACCCATTAATGAAAATGGAGAGTGCGCGCGGTGAAAGCCGCGTGATCTGTTACTCCCCCGATCACAGCAAAACGCTGCCAGAACTTACCTCCGCCGAGATTGAAGTGGTGATCGACACTTGGACAGCGCAAACCGAAGAGCTAAGTGCGACTTACCCTTGGGTTCAGGTGTTTGAGAATAAAGGGGCCACAATGGGCTGCTCTCAGCCTCATCCCCATGGTCAAATCTGGGCCAACAGCTTCTTGCCGAGCCAAGTTAGCACCAAGGATAGCCACCAATATGACTATTTTTCGCGCCATGGCAGCGCGATGTTGTTTGACTATGCCCAGCGCGAGATGGCCTCGGGTGAGCGCACGGTGGTTGAAACCGAGCATTGGCTCGCGGTGGTGCCTTATTGGGCTGGCTGGCCGTTTGAAACCTTGCTGCTACCAAAATTTAAAGCGTCGCGTTTGGCCGAGCTAAGCGAAGGGCAAAAAGCCGATTTGGCAATAGCGCTTAAAGAGTTAACCACTCGCTACGACAATCTCTTTCAGTGTTCTTTCCCTTATTGTATGGGTTGGCATGGCGCACCTTCGTTGCAACAACGCAGTGGTGAGCATTGGCAAGTACACGCCTTGTTTTTACCGCCGCTGTTGCGCTCGGCAAGCGTGCGCAAGTTTATGGTGGGTTATGAGATGTTGGCGGAAAGCCAGCGAGATTTAACCCCAGAACAAGCGGCTGAAAAGCTGCGAGCGGTTAGTAACGTGCATTATCGTTCGAGTAAACGTTAATACAGTATGATTTCACTCACATATCCGTAGAGATAAATTTTTTTGCCTTCATTTTTAACTGAAACAATGTTTCAATATATACAAATGACGGTTTCTTTTCTTGGTTTGTTAAGGGAAGTAACGGATAAGAATTATTAGGAAGTAAAGTATGGTTTTAGATAGTTTTAGTTTGGCGGGTAAAGTGGCGCTGGTGACGGGTTGTAATACCGGCCTTGGCCAAGGGATGGCAGTGGCGCTTGCCGAGGCGGGCTGTGACATTGTTGGGGTCAACTACGCTGATGCCGACAACACCCCCCAATTGGTTGAAGCTACGGGGCGTAAATTCCACGCTATTCAAGCCGATCTTAGTCAGTCGGAGGCTATCCCGCGTGTGGTGGATCAAGCGATCTCAATGGCGGGCCGAATTGATGTGCTGGTGAATAACGCTGGCATCATTCGCCGGAATGATGCGCTAGAGTTTAGCGAAAAAGATTGGGACGACGTGATGGACATTAATATCAAGAGTGTGTTCTTTATGTCTCAAGCGGTGGCGAAACAGTTTATTGCTCAAGGGCAAGGTGGCAAGATCATTAACATTGCTTCCATGCTTTCGTTCCAAGGTGGCATTCGAGTGCCTTCATACACCGCTTCGAAAAGTGCGGTGATGGGAGTGACGCGTCTGCTCGCAAACGAGTGGGCCGCGCAGGGCATTAACGTTAACGCCATTGCGCCGGGTTACATGGCGACGGATAACACCGCCGCGCTGCGTGCTGACGCCGAACGTAACCAAGCCATTGTTGAGCGCATCCCTGCCCAGCGTTGGGGACTGCCGTCTGATCTTGCAGGCCCGGTAGCTTTCTTAGCATCCCCTGCCTCTGATTACGTTAACGGCTATACCATCGCCGTTGATGGTGGCTGGTTAGCGAGATAAGTAGAGTTTTAAACTCTAACAAGGGCCGCGAATGCGGCCCTTTTTGATGGTGTCGAAACCGCCTTGGTTGAGTGTTTAAGCGGTAAAAAATAAAAAGAAACAAAATAAATTAAAACGACGTTTTAAAAATGTGAGCGAGTGTTGTTTTTCTTGTTCTATTCTCAGGTAAACTCTTTTTTATACTAAGCCAGACTGGTTATCGAGTTGATAGCAACGGACGGCAGACCCACTTATGAAGAGAGTAGTACCCCGATGACAGAAACCGTGATTCTTCCCAATTTACCCGCCGCTTTGGATGAGCAGCGAGTGGTGGATCATCTACCGAAAGTGGTAGAGGCGATCAAGCGCTATATTCCTCAAATAGGCGAACGTAACCCGAAAATTGGCACCGCTGATAACCGCTGGCAATACTGTGGTCAGTTTGATTGGGTGTCGTCATTTTGGACTGGGGAGCTGTGGCTTTGTTACCAAATGACCGCTGAGCAAGTGTTTAAAAATAGCGCCAAGCTACGCAAAAGCTATTTTGCTGATATGTTGCTTGATCCGTTTTGGCTCGACCACGATCTTGGTTTTCAATACAGCTTGAGCTGCGTTGCCGACTACAAATTAACCGGTGATGAAGAGTCAAAAATGATGGGGATCCGCGCCGCCGATCACTTGATCCACCGCTTTAGAAAAATTGGCGGCTACATTGTGGCGTGGAATGATACCCACCCACTTGGCCCAGAAATTACCCAAGGCAAGTCGATCATCGACTCATTGCAAAACACTGCTTTGCTGTTTTGGGCATCCGAAGTGACAGGCTCGCCGGTTTACGCCCAAGCGGCTACCCGTCATAGCGAAACGCTGGCAAAACACATTGTGCGTGATGACTATTCCACCTATCACTCGTTTAATTTCCACCCGGTCACTCAGCAACCAATCAAAGGCGAAACCTTCCAAGGCTATGCCGATGACTCCTGTTGGGCGCGCGGCCAGTCTTGGGCCATTCATGGTTTTGCTCAAACCTACCTTTACACCAAAGATGAGCAGTTTTTAACCTTGGCGAAAAAGCTAGCCCGTTACGCGCTCGAGCAGATCACCCCAGACGGCGTACCAGTGTGGGACTACTCGCTACCAAGCGATGAAATTCAATATAAAGACAGCTCCGCAGGTGCCATCACCGCCGCAGGTTTATTGCTCATTGCCCAGTGCATTGACGATCCGCAAGAAGCGAAGGCGTACCGCGATTGGGGGCTTTACCTATTGCAAGGCCTAATGGATCTGTGTGACTTAACCGACGATGCCAACGCGCAAGGCTTACTGGCTCACGGCGCGTCGTTTGTCAAAGTCGGCTTGTGCGACAACCTATTACCTTATGGTGATTACTACTACCTAGAAGCGCTGATGCGTGCCAATGGCTATGAGAAATTCTTCTGGTAAGCCTTTCTTGTAATTGATGGCTTAGCTTTAAGCTAAGCCATCACATTCTTTTCGCCAGCGGCTTGGCGGCTGGTAAGACAATTTTGGAGTCAATCATGACAACTCATGCCTCTCGTAAAGGTCATATGACCCTGCCTGTCGAAACAGGTCAGGAAGATGTAGTGCTGGATCTATATCAGCGCTGGCAAGCCGATGCACTGCGCGACAGTGACGGCACCACCATGCCAGAATCCTTAGCCCAACAAGAGGGCGATACCTATTCGGTGATGTGTTTGGTCCGCGGTGACCAAGAGTACGCGTATCAGCACCCTGAGTATCTGCATCGCAAATATCTAATGTCTTTTCCGGTGACTGCCATGGAAGAGACGGTGGTGATCACCCCATTAAGCGGTTATAGCAAAGATAAGTATGAACTCGACGATGACAGCGAGCCAAAAGATTGGTGGGAAGTGCGCAACCGTACTACCAATCAGGTGGTGCCATCGTCTAGTTGGGAGTTTAACCCCGCTGAAGGGCAGGTAACGGTTTATCAGGCGGTGCCGTACCATGAATATACCGTGACCTTTATGGCGCGTCAGGTATGGGATAGCGTTTCGATGTACAACGCGTTAACCAACGACTGGCAAGGGCCTCGCATCCGCAGTTTAGATCCTTACCACCCAGAATGCCGTGCGCACTTGATTAAGCATTTTGCCCACTGGCTAGAAACTCACCCCAATACCACTGTGGTGCGTTTTACCACTTTCGCCTTTTTGTTTGTGATTGATACCGGTGAGAAGAACCAAGATATCTACCGCGACTGGACGGGGTATGGCGAAACGGTGTCGCCGCGCGCGCTGCAAGACTTTGAGCAGCAGTTTGGCTACGCGTTAACGCCAGAGGACTTTGTGGATGCGGGTTATTACAACGGCACCTACAAGGTGCCATCGAGACGTTACCAAGATTGGATGACGTTTGTGCAGAACTTTGTGGTGGAGTTTGCTGCCGAGTTGGTGGCAATGGCTCACGCGGCGGGTAAGAAAACCGCGATGTTCCAAGGCGATCACTGGATCGGAACCGAGCCTTTTCTAGAGAGTTACCAGCAAATTGGCTTAGACATCAATATTGGTGCGGTCGAAGATGGGGTGGCGCTACGCCGATTAACCGATTCGGGCGGCGACCAAATTCGTGAGGCGCGTTTTTATCCTTACTTCTTCCCAGATGTGTTCCAAGCGGGCAATGATCCGGTGATCGAGTCGATGTCGAACTGGACTAAGATCCGCCGCGCCATGCTGCGTAAACCGCTGGATAGAATTGGCTATGGTGGCTATTTGTCGCTGGCGAATCAGTTTCCGCACTTTATCGATCACGTCACCGAGATCTCGGCGCAGTTTGGCGATTACCTGACCCACACTCAGCGCAGTGAGTCGCAAAAAGTGGCGGGTAAAGTCGCGGTATTGAGCGCTTGGGGCTGCGCGCGCAGTTGGTTACAAAACCAGGCTAGAGAGCAGCGCTTCTATGTGCCGCCACGCCCTGATGTGATGGAGTTCGTTGGCAATAACGTACTGGAGTGTCTGTCTGGTCTGCCGTTTGATGTTGAGTTTATCAGCTTTGATGATGTGATTGAGCAGGGTATTAGCGAAGATATTAAAGTCATCATAAACACTGGCGATGCCAATTCAGCGTGGAGTGGGGGCGAGCATTGGGACAAGCCTGAAGTGTTGGTCGCGCTGCGTCGATTTGTCGCCCAAGGCGGCGGTTTGCTTGGTGTAAGCGACCCATCGGCGTACCAGAAAAATGGCCGCTACTTCCAGCTAGGTGATGTGTTTGGTTTGGAAAAAGAGACCGCGTTGACCATGGGACGAGTCGCGATGCCAGTTGAGCTTTCTCGCGACCATTACCTCAGCCAGCAATTAACCGCAGAGCAAGACTTTGGCCAGCCGAGCTATGTGTACTCTCAAGCGGAAGATCTCAACGTGATCGCCGCTCATGGGCAGCACCTTGCGTTAACCGCGAGAAATTATGGCCAAGGGCGCGCGGTCTATCTAGCCAGTATGCCATTTAGTATGGCGAACGCTGGATTGTTGCAACAGATCCTATTGTGGCTGGGAGGCAACGAGAATAAACCCCATGTTTGGTTATCTTCAAACCCGCTGGTGGATACCGCTTACTACCCACAAACCGGTATGGCCTGCGCGGTTAATTTTAGCGCTGAACCTCAGGCGGTGACAGTGTCACGCAGGTCGGGTCAGCAAGAGACCATAGAGCTTGCTGGCTACGAGTGGCGCTGGCAAACCGCTTAGATCTATTAGTTAAGGTGCGCACGGCGCACCTTCTTTTTAAGCCTCTTAGATAAACAACAGAATTGACATGATTTCTCAACACTTATTGGTATTACAAAATCGTTTTGCCTGTGAAGCCTCCGCCACGGTTTACGCTCAGTATTCGGTGGTTGAGTTTCGCCATAAGGTGAACGAGCTGTGCCGTACCCAGTTAGACGATGGCAGTTGGCCCGATTGCGATATAAGCCTTGCCGAGCAAGATGGTTTGGTGATTGGCGATTTCCTACAAAGGCTGCTCATCTTGTCGTGCGACTGTTACCGACACCGCCACGCGACTTCACTCAACGCCGTAGTGAAAGGGCTGGAGCTTTGGTATCAAAAGCCGAGAAAAAACTGGAACTGGTGGTGGAATGATATTGGTCGCCAGCGCTGGCTTGGGCCGATTGCTTTGCTACTGGGCGACACCTTGCCACTGCCACTTAAAAACCACATCGGTTTCGATATGCCCACTGAGCCTAAAATGACCGGAGCCAATCTATCGGACTACTGTCATGGCGTGGCGATGGGGGCGCTGCTAACCGGCAATGAAGCGCAGCTGTCGACAGCATTGGCTGGGATGAGTGAGACCATCGCCATCACTTGCGATGAAGGCATTCAAGCCGACTACTCTTACCAGCAACACGGCCCGCAAATTTATAATGGCGGCTATGGTGAATCGTTTTTCAATGGGGTGTTACTTTGGGCCTACATCGCCGACAGTACTCCGTTTGCTTTTGGCGCCGCTCAATTACGCTTACTGCTCGACTATTACCTAAACGGCACGATGTGGATGAGCCGTCACGGCACGTGGGATTACAACGTATGTGGCCGTGCGATTGCCAAACCACAACTGGAGAAGCCTTTTGCTTATTTACTGCTCCAGCAGCAAGCCAAATACTTAATGCAGTTATTCCCCGAGCACAGCGCATTGTTGTCGGCGTTTGTTTTGCACATTGGTGACGAGCCACACCCATACGTTGGTTTTAAACAGTTCTGGCGCTCTGATTACGCGGTTAAAGTTACGCCCAATTACTCGCTTAGTATCAAAACTAACTCGTGTCGCACCAAGCCGATTGAAACAGGCAACCAAGAGAACTTACTGGGCTTTTGGCTCGGCTTTGGCAGCATGAACTTGAGCCGAACTGGCCAAGAGTACCGTGACATCTATCCGCTTTGGGATTGGAGCAAAATACCAGGCGTGACCTGTCCTGAGGTTTCCATGGCCACGGTCGATTGGGGCCAGATAGAGCAAGAGACGCACTGGGCGGGCGGGGTCAGCAATCGCCGAGTCGGTATTACAACCTTTGAGCTCAATTGCCAAGATACCCAAGCGCTTAAGTCTTGGTTTATGTTCGATGATGTGGTGGTCGCGCTAGGGGCAGGCATAACTTCGACTCATGTTAAGCCCGTGCATACCTGCGTGAACCAGTGTCATTTGAAGAGCAAAATTGTCGCGGATGGAAAAAGGGTTTCGACTCGGCACCCGTTAACCCAGCCAGTGACCTGGTTGCACCACGATGGTGTGGGCTACGTCTTTGACGGCAAGACTCAACTTGCTCTTTCTCATAGTTCTCGCGTCGGGAACTGGCACACCATTAACGCCAACTTAGACCAAACCGAGCAAGGAGAGGTGTTCCAGTTGAGTATCGAGCATGGCCTATACCCCCAAAACCAGAATTACCAGTATTGCATTTTGCCCGATGTCACGGCCGTGCAAACCAATAACTGGGTGAACAATAACGATCTCAATGTGGTGGTCAACAACGCCTTCCAGCAAGTGGTGCTTTATAAGCATCAATTAGCCGCAGTATTTTACCAACCCGGTATTGTTACTCTTCCTCAAGGCGGTCACTTGCTTGTTGATAAACCCTGCGTGTTATTGGTTGATCTGCAAGAAGCCCAGCCGATGTTGCACCTAGCAACACCGGGTAAAGCGCACGCTCAGCTACTTTTTTCGCTTTTTTATCAGGGCAATCAGTTTAGTCACCAATTGACCACAGCAGAAGAAACCGGCGCTCTCGGGCAGACCGTTAACGTGGCGCTAATGCGTCAACGGTTTGCGATGAGTTCGTAGACCACAGTAATACTTCATCAACAAGATAAACCGATCAAAAAGGAGAAAGCGATGTCGGTATTTTTTATTAATCATGAGGCAGAATTTGAAGAACTCGGTGGGGGGATCAAGCGCAAAGTGATGGCCTGGAGTGATGATCTTATGGCTGTGTATGTCTGCTTTGAACTTGATGCGGTAGGTGCGCCTCATGCCCATGAGGCGCACGATCAAATCGCCTATGTTGCTAAGGGCCGATTTTTGGTGGAAGTGGATGGCAAAGTGCAACACCTACAGGCTGGCGATGCGTTTATTGCTACCAAAGGCGCTGAGCATGGGGTTGTAGCGTTAGAGGCTGGCTCGGTACTCATCGACACATTTTCGCCGATGCGTAAGGATTTTGTCGCCATTTAAAGGATTAACCTGAGTGTTACGGATATAAAAACGCCCAGCATTTGCTGGGCGTTTTGTTTTTTATTATGAGCCTATAATCGATCAGCGCGAGCGTTTACTCTGGGTGATCTCGGCCAGTTGCTCGGCCATTTGCTGCATTTTTTCTGGGTAGAGATCGGCAACATTGCGCACTTGGCCGATGTCATCGTGCAGATCATACAGGGCGGCTTGAGGTGTATTACCTTTTTCATTGCCAGTGTATTGGCAAATAAAGTCATCATCGTGAGGCGGAATGTAGGCAAACCTTTGGTCACGGAACACTTTTTTATATTGCATGCCTTCAAGCACCATGTTGTCGCGGCCTACGTTATCGTCCCCGGTAAAGGTGTCTAAAACATTATGGCTATCTGGCGCTTCTTGTTCCTCTAATGATTGCCCTGTCATGGCGGCAAAGGTGGCGTACAAGTCCACTTGGTTCACTAAGGCGTAAGAGTCGCCCTTAGGGCTATTTTCAGGCCAGCGAACAATAAACGGCACTCGGGTTCCCCCTTCAAATAGGCTGTATTTTCCGCCGCGCAGTGGCCCGGCCATTTTATGCTCGCCATTGAGCGCTTCGGCGTGATCTTTATAGCCATCGTTAAGCACTGGGCCATTGTCGCTAGAGAAGATCACTATGGTGTTGTCGGCAAGGGCCAACTCGTCGAGCCTGTCGAGCACTTTACCAATGCACCAGTCCATTTCCACGATCACATCACCACGCGCGCCATGCGGGGTGGCACCGCGAAACTTAGGATTCGGAATGCGCGGCACATGAGGCTGATGCAGGGCGTAGAATAAAAAGAAGGGTTGGTGTTGGTTCTGTTCAATGAAGTCTATGGCTTTATCGGCAAACACTTCGCCCATGGTTTCATCGTCCCAAATTGCCGCTTTACCGCCCCGCATGTGACCAATGCGAGAGACGCCATTAATAATGGTGCCATCGTGGCCATGATCGTACATCACATCTAAAAGCTCTGGGTTGTGTCGGCCGCTCGGCACGTCACTGTAGGCCTTGTCCCAGTCGTAGGTCACTTCAATCGGATCGCTAGGATCCAGGTTTTCCACTTCACGGTTATTGATGTAAACGCAAGGCACGCGATCGTTGGTGGCGGCCATGATGTATGAGTCATCAAAGCCTACATCGTTTGGGGTGCCTTGGATGGTTTGGTTAAAGTCGAGATCGCCATTCCCCAGGCCAAGGTGCCATTTACCCACGATGCCAGTTTGATAGCCCGCCTTTTGGAACATGCGCGGCATGGTGGCATCGAGTTTGCCGATGATCTGCGGTGCATCGCCCGGCAGAACCGCCGCATCAGGGTTACGCCATGGGTAGCTGCCCGTTAGCAGGCTGTAACGAGAGGGGGTACAGGTGGCTGCGGTAGCGTAGCCTTGGTGAAACTTAAGCCCTTCGTCGGCGAGCTTATCTAAGTTTGGTGTCGGGATCTGGTTGGCGCCGTAGCAGCTGATATCGCCGAACCCGAGATCGTCGGCGTAGATAATGATTACATTAGGTGTGGTGCTATTGGTCATGATTGGCCTTTTGTTTAGGTCTGGTGTAGGTCAGCATGTCGGCGAGGACGCCTAAGTTGGCCCACGGATCGTCAATACGAGATAACTCATCGGCAAGCTGCTGAAGCAGGTCGCGCTCAACAGTGCCGTGAGGATCAAAAGTGAGATTGTGTTGTTGATAGGGGTCGAGCTCATCATCAAAAAACAGTATCTGTTCTAGCTGATAGGCTGGGTTAATGGTCAGCGCGAGTGTGTAACGGTGGGTTTTGACCCCTCGCGACTGGGCAAAATAGCTGATGACATTGCCGCTTGGGTTGACCTCCCCATCAATGTTGCGAATATAGAGCGCCGATTTTGGTCCAAGGGGCACATTGCGGTTATCAGTTTCGCTTTTAATAAAAGCGGCCAGGTTATGGCCTTGCACTTGGCTGGTTGGCAAGTGTTCAACGCCAAGTAGCGCAAGCACGGTTGGCATAATGTCGGGGCTGCTGAGCAATGTAGGGTTAATGGTGCCTGCACGTTGATGGGGAAGTTTGGCAATAAACGGCACACAAAAGGACTCGTGGAAAATGCTGTTCTTGGCATCACTTAGCCCGTGGCTACAAAGCGTTTCACCGTGATCTGAGGTAAACACAATTAGGGTGTTCTCCCACTCATCAAGTTCAATCAGGCGGTCAATAATTCGGCCAAACTGCCTATCTACGCCACTGACGTTGGCAAAGTAGTAGGGGGCGCAGCGTGCTTTATCCATGGCCCACTTAGCGTTTTCTCGGCGAAGTAATTCGTAAGGCGCTAAGTGTTGGTAGCGGGGTAAGTCTTCAGCGCTACAGTCCTGGGCTTGGTGGTAGGGGCTGTGCGGCGGGTTCATCGCGACAAACAGCGCGAACGGCTTATTTGGATCGCGCTGTCCATCCAAGTTATCTAAGTAAGCAACCGCTTGAGAGGCTTCATGCTCGGCAGACCATTGATTGGGCTGGTGGCGTTTGCCCTGGTTGTCGTAATAATGCGGATTATGGTGCTGATCGAAGGTGCCATAGCCATACCAATAGTCGATGCCGTGGCGACGATGCGGTTCGGTATAGGAGTCCCATGCGGGGCGGTTAGGATCTACATACTCCCCCGGATGTTCAGGATCGTTGGCGGTTGGCCAATCTAAATGCCATTTGCCAATGTAGCCAACACTGTAGCCTTGCTGGGCGAGGATATCGGTGAACCCTTGCTGATCGCTAGGTAAATTACTGATCGGCCTGCCGGAATGGCAGTTAAGTGGTACGCCGCTTTTATTTGGGTAGCAGCCACTAAACAAGCTGCCACGGTGTGGGCTGCATACTGGAAAGTTACTCACCGCATGAGTTAAAACACAAGCTTGCTGAGCAAACGCATCCAAATTTGGGGTATGGACAGGATCGGGCAGACCTTGATGGTGGTGCTGATAGGGAGCGCGCGACCACAGCCCGAGAGAAGCTTGGCGAAACTGATCGGGAAACACATACAGCAAATTCGGTGGCTTGGGTGGCATTTGGGGCTCCATATCCTAAAAAGAACCCGCATTTTAAAATGAAATGCCATTTTAAAAGTGAATGCGAGTCACACATTGTAAATAAATGAAATTATGTTTTAAAAATAATGGTTGGGCGGTTTTTTATGGGTTAATCTGACAAGGTAATCATCTGGAGTAAGATATGTCTGCTGTTATCCCCTCTCACCCACCAAAGGCTAAGCGTCCGTTTCATGTGTTGGTTAAGCCCATTGGTCCCTTGTGCAATTTAGACTGCGAATATTGCTTCTATTTAGATAAGCAGCTTTATTACCCCGAGCAGCGACGCTTTGATATGGCAGACAGTGTGCTTGAAAGCCATGTACGAGATTACATCGCCAGCCAGCCTGCTTCTTGCCAAGAGGTGGTGTTTGGTTGGCAAGGCGGCGAGCCGACGTTAAGAGGGGTCGAGTTCTTTGAGCGGGCGGTGGTATTGCAGAAAAAATACGCCAGGCCGGGCATGCAAGTTACCAATACACTGCAAACCAATGGGGTGTTGATTGACGAGAAATGGGCGCGCTTTTTAAAGCAGCATGACTTTCTTGTCGGTGTGAGCTTAGATGGCGACGAGCCGCTACACGATACTTATCGCAAAACCCGTTCAGGCAAAGGCTCACACCAAGCGGTGATTCGAGGGCTGAAGTGTTTGCTGGCCCACCAAGTGGAAGTGAACGTATTGTGTGTGGTGCAAAACAATAATGGCGATCATGGCGCGCGGGTGTATCGCTACCTCACCAGTTTAGGCGTGCAGTTTTTGCAGTTTATTCCGGTGGTCGAAGCGGTTCCCGGTAAGGGCGTGTCGCACCGCAGCGTCGGCGCTAAGCAGTTTGGCCGCTTTATGATCGAGGTGTTTGAAGCGTGGCGCGCGCACGATATTGGTCGAGTATTTGTCAGTCATTTTGATAATGCGCTAGGGATGACGCTCGGCATGCCATCGAGCAGTTGCGTTCATGCGCCAATGTGTGGTGACAATATAGTTTTAGAGCACAATGGCGATGTGTATAGCTGTGACCACTTTGTCTATCCGCAGTTTAAGTTAGGCAACGTAAATCGTAGCGATTACCCTGACTTGATTGAAACGCCCATCCAGCAACAGTTTTCCGAGCGAAAACCACGTGGCCTACAATTGCATTGCGCCGCATGCCCACAGCGCAGTTTATGTCATGGCGCTTGTCCTGCGCAAAGGATCAACGCCCTTGGCGAATTAGACATTAATGCTGGTCACTACTTGTGCCAAGGCTACTATGCTTTCTTTGGCCATATTCGTCCGTATTTGCAAGCGATGGCGAACTGTTTACGCCACCGCTTACCTGCCACTGCGTATCAGCGCTTTATGGCTTAGATCACTTTCATCATTCTGTGTAGCCAAGTGAGCTGGGGATCATGATAACGCTGCATCTCTTGGTAAAGGCGTTCGAACAGCTCGGTTTTAATGCCTTGATAGTCGGGATTATCAATAAGGTTAACCAACTCGCCTGGATCTTGGCTTAGGTGATACAGCTCCGATTTGCCGCTGGCATTGAAAACCAGTTTGTATTCTTTGCTGCGCCACATGCGTTGAGGGTAGGGTGTAAAGTGGCCATTTTGCTGCGCTAGGATCCCATCGCGAGGTTGGTAGCTGCCGCCGCGCAATAGAGGCAGCAGAGACTCGCCATCAAAGGAGTCGGGCACGCTATTGGAGCCAAGATCGGCGAATGTGGCGGTAACATCGTGCAAGTAGACCATATCTTGGTTACGGCTGCCTGGTTTCGCCACCTGTGGATCTTTAATGATCAGTGGGATGCGATAGGTTTGATCAAACATGAACTCGCCCTTTTCTATCATCCGATGTGCGCCCATCGCGTCACCATGATCCGCCGATAACACCATAAACATGTCGTCGTATAGCCCTTGCTGTTCAAGGAAGTCGAGCAGCTTTCCTATCGCATCATCAATAAGCGCAATATAGCCCCAATATTTGCAGATCACTTGGCGCCACTTGTCTTCACTCATGTTCCACACCCCCCACATTTTGGCGATGTTTTGATAGTGCTCTGGCTTGCCTTCTAGCGCTTGGTGGAAGCTAGGCTCGAACTCCACTTGTTCTGACTGATAGCGCGAGAAGTAGGGCTCTGGGATCACACAAGGGGTATGGGGGCCCCAAAAGTTCATCCATAAAGTAAAAGGTTTGCCCTCTTTCTGAGCGAGTTTTATCTGTTCAATGGCTTCGTCAACTAAGAAAAACGGAATACTGGCTTCAACTGGCGCATCGAGCCGTGCGTAGAATTCTTGGATCTGCAGGTTTGGGTTATCACCAAAACAGATATCACTCACGCTTGGCACTGCGTAACCCTGCTCCTTTAGCCACGCTTCGTAGCGATTATCGCCTAAGGGAACACTATCAAACGTCAAGTTTTGATACACGCCGCTGCCAGGGTAGGCGTAGCCATCAAAGTCGTGACCTTGATAACCGTATTCGCTTGGAAGTTTCTTATGGCCAATATGCCACTTACCAATATAAAGGTGGCGATGCTCGGGGAGTTCGGAAATTAAGTTGGCCTGCGTTAATGGCACGTCTTGTTTCTCCCCTTCTTTATCGGAGTTACATAAAACGCCGTGGTGGGTCGGCATTTGTCCGGTAAACAGAGAGGTGCGCGATGGGGTGCAAACCGAAGAGGCGCAGTAAGCCTGATCAAAGCGCATGCCGGCGTTGGCTAATCTGTCCATATTGGGGGTTTTGACCTGAGGGTGATCGTAACAGCCCAGCATATCGGCGCGTGTTTGATCCATGAGTAGTATGGCTAAGTTCATTATTTCTCCGGTTTAACTATAAAAATGAAACGGAGTTTTAATTATATCATCTAGGTCAAGGGGAGTGGCGGCTATTTCGCCGAGAAATGTGACCGTGCTGAGCAATTAGTCATCAAAATGAAACGTAGTTTTGATCAATCTAACACAAATATAAAAAAGCGTTTTAAAAATAACGGTGAATGAGTTTAAATTTAGTCATCACTTAAATGCATCAGTGGATGTGTTGCTTGAACGGGAGAAGGTATGAGCATTCGATTGACAGATTGGTTAGCGCCGCAAAGCCAGTTTTGTGACCGTGATGCCACAGTGCAGATATTGAGTGCTTTGCTAGAAAAGCAGCACAGCGCCCGCACTGAGCGCCCGTCTTTCGCTACTTTCCCTGCGGCCCATTATAACCAACAAGCCACCCAAGTGGAGCATTTAGCGCGGTTAATGTGGGGGGCTGTACCTGCAGGTTGTGATGCAGAGCAATATAACCGAGCTTTCGCTGCGCAACTGGTAGCAGGCTGCGACGAACAGCATCCAGACTTTTGGGGCACACCAAGCGACTTTGATCAGCGAGTGGTGGAAATGTCCTCATTTGCCGTCGCGATGGTCGATTGCCCAGAGTGTTATTTCATGCCCTTGAGCCAAGCGCAACAAGCGCAGCGCTTTGCTTGGTTAAGAAGCGTTGAAACCCTCAAGCTGCCGCCAAACAACTGGCGCCTGTTTCGCATTTTGATTTTAGCGGCAATCGCAAAGCTTGGCGGTGAAATCGACCAGCAAGTTTTGGCCGATGATCTCGACTTTATTGACCAGCATTACCTTGGTCAAGGCTGGTATCAAGACGGGCCAAACAAGGTGATGGATAACTACAATCCGTTTGCGTTTCATCTTTATGGCTTAATTTACGCGCGTTGGTGCGGCGAGCAAGACCCAGAGCGTTGTCAGCGTTGGTTAGCAAGAGCAATCGAGTTTGCTCAAAGCTATCAAGCATGGTTTGGCGATGATGGGGCGCAGCTGGTGTATGGCCGCTCGCTCAATTATCGCTTTGCGAGCGCCGCATTTTGGGCAGAGCTTGCCTACTTTGAGCCACAACAGTTCCCGCCGGGTTTGCTGCGCAGTTTATGGGCCAGCACCATGCGCTGGTGGGCCAATCAGCCAATTTGGAGTGAAAACGCAGAGCTGTTATCGGGCTTTGCTTATCCGAACTTATTGGCCAGTGAGTTTTATACCAGTTCGGCGTCGCCATTTTTGGCTTTTAAAGCGTTTTCCGCGCTTCGTTTACCCGCCAAGCACTCGTTTTGGCAAGCGGATGAACAGCCACTTGCGAGTCACTGCGCGCCTTTGTGGGTGGTTGACCAACACTTAATTTGGCGCAGTGGCGGCAGCTATTTGCTTACCAATGCGCCCGCGAGCGGTGAACTTCGCCACAGCCCAGACAAATACTTAAAATTTGCTTATAGCTCAGACCATGGGCTGTGCGTTGAAGGTGAAAAGTGGATAGAGCAAGGCTTTGTTGGCGACAACTTACTGGCTTTCTACCATCCAGAAACGCAGCAATGGTTTGGGCGGCGCAAGCACGAGCAGGCCTATCGCGAGGGCGATGCATTAATTTCTATTTGGCAGCCGTTCGCAGGCTGCAAAGTTACCACCGTACAAAGCATGCAATCGAACAAGGAAGTTCGTACTCATCATATTGAAAGTGACAGAGCGCTTAACTATATCGCCACAGGTTATGCGGTGGACAGATGGCAGCCGTGGGGAAGCCAGGGTAAAGAGAGCGCACAAGCGCTGGTTCAAAGTGAGCGCTTGTATAGCCAAATTGAACTGGTTCAAGGGCCGGGTAACGCTTCGGTTTATCCCTGCGCTCCGAACACGAATTTGTTGTACGCCCACGCAAGTGTTCCGGTGATTTCGGGCACCGTATCAGCGGGAAATACTTGCTTAGCCACTGAAATCTCAGCGGGGCGGACAGCTAACAGAACTGCTCTTAAAAGCTAAGAGCATTGGGATGAAACATCAATTGTTGATAATTAGAACAACATCAGGGAGTGACTGATGAAACACAGTAAAACCTTACCTCTACTTGGGAAAGTAACCTTAGCGGTGACCGCTGCGATCTCTTTCTCATCTTTTGCCGACACTTATAATCAAGCGCCGCAATTAGCGGAACTGGTTAAGAGCGGTAAGTTGCCAGCGGTTGAACAGCGTTTGCCTGTAAACCCGCTTGTTGTGGAACCATTTGAGGCCGTTGGCCAGTATGGCGGCACGTTAAATCTAGTGGGTAAAGTGGTCGATAATGGTCACCGTATCCGTACCATTGCTTACGATAATCTATTCAACTTTGACGAAACCTACTCGAAAGTTGTGCCAAACTTGGCAACGGGTTTTACTTCTAACGCAGACAACACCGAATACACCATTAGCTTACGCCAAGGGGTGAAGTGGTCTGACGGTCATCCATTTACCGCAGACGATATCGCGTTCTACATTAACGATGTATTAGGCGATGAAGGCCACGCGGGTAACCGTCCACTTATTTTCCCATCGTTCGACTCGGCGAAAGCAGAAGTGGTAGACAAGTACACAGTTAAAATCATCTTAAAGCAAGCCAACGGCATGTTTATCCGTAGCTTAGCGACAGTGGATAGTGAGAGCTTTACCGCTTATCCGAAGCACTACTGCTCAACGTTCTACCCGCAGTTTAACGATAAAGTGGAAGCCGAAGCCAAAGCCGCAGGTTTTGACTCTTGGCGTCAATATTCGTCAACCAAGTGTAATGCGCATTACTTTATTGAGCACCACAACAATGTTGACCGCCCGGTGCTAACCGCATGGATGGTAGAGACGCCTCCAGGTCCAAATGCGAGTTATGCCGAATACGTGCGTAACCCTTATTACTGGCAAGTAGATACTGAAGGAAACCAACTGCCATACCTAGACAGCGTTCGCTGGCGTTACAGTGAAGACTTAGAAGAGATGGTACTACGTGCCGCCAACGGTGAAACTGACTATCAGCACCGTCATATTGGTAAGCCGACTCACCGCTCGCTACTTATCGAGAACGAGAAGAAGAGTGGCTATACCTACAAGTTCCGTCCAAGTACTCGCAGTACCGAGCTTGCGATTGCCCTTAACCAAACGGTAAACGATCCTATCAAGCGTGAACTGTTTGCCAACAAAGACTTCCGTGTGGCTCTGTCGATTGCGATTGACCGTGATGAGATCAGCGAAACGGTCTTCTCTGGCGCGGTTGGCCCATACCAAGCGGCACCAATGGAAATGTCGCCATACTACGATGAAGAGATGGCAAGCCAGTACACCGAGTTTAACCCGGCTAAAGCCAACAAAATGTTGGACGCGCTTGGGCTAAATAAGCGTGATAAGGAAGGCTACCGTCTCACCAAAGATGGCAAGCGTCTGCGCATCGAAGCGATGTCAAAAGTCAACGACAAAGGCACATTGGCCGATTCACTGGAGCTGGTGAAAAACCAATGGAAAGAGGTAGGTGTGTTCTTAGATATTCGTATCTTGGAAGTTACCCACGTAACTAACATGCGTTTAACCAACGACTACGACATGATCCCAATTGTGGGTGACGGTGGTGTGGGTGTTATCGACGAAGCGCGTCACTACATGCCATTTAGCCCAGAATCCACCTGGGGTTTGGGTTACTACAACTGGGCCAAAGGGCGTGACAATGCGGTTGAGCCGCCAGCGCACGTGAAAAAGCAAATTGAGCTTTGGAACAAGCTGGAGAAAACCTCTTCGCAAGAAGCGCAAATCAAGTACATGAAAGAGATCATGGAGATTGCCAAAGAGCACTTCTACGTGATTGGTACCGTTGAGTCGCTACCAGTTGGTGTGGTGGTGAACAATAAGCTGCGCAATATTCCAGAAAACATGCCTCAGTCATGGACTTTCCCAACTCCTGGACCAATGCGCATGAGCCAATTGTGGAAAGCTGAATAATAACATTACCTTGCAATAACTCTCATTGGCCCCGCCTTCTGGCGGGGCCTTTTTTCGTCTGGAGGCTATACGCCATCAGGGCTGTGCCCTGAATTTATAGGATGATCAACTGATAATTTATGCGAATGATCACGCTTTATAGGATTCGTTACGATCAATACATCAAAAATATGAAAAAGCGTTTCAAAAAAATAACGCAATGCGTTCTAATATATGTGCACAGAGTAAAGGGACTACTCCCGCTGATGCAGCGAAAAGGCAAATCTCTCCCGCTAGCTGAGGTTTGTTTTCTTCTTAAGCAAGTTTTCAAACTTGTGTAGCAATGCAGTCAACCAACAATTGGTTTCGAAGTTAAGGAACAGTAATGAACAGTTTTTTTCTGTTTGCAGGTAAACGGTTAGTGTCGATTTTGGTCACGTTATTCGCCGTTTCAATCGTCGTTTTTGCCGTCATCGATCTTCCCCCTGGGGATTTCGCATCTTCAAAAATTGCTCAATTGCAGGCGATGGGTCAAACCGTCGATCCTGAAATGATCTTCACCTTGCGTGAAATGTACGGCTTAGATAAGCCGTTGCTAGAGCGCTATGCCTACTGGGTGGGAGGGTTACTTACCGGTGATTTGGGGATCTCCCTGACCAACAACCAGCCAGTATGGGACACCATCGAACCTCGTATTTGGCCAACTGTGACATTGGCGATTGCGGTATTTCTTTTTCAGTTTTTGGTCGCTATCCCAATTGGCATGTACTCCGCCCTACGTCAGTATTCAATTGGTGACTATATTGCCACCATCTTTGGCTTTATTGGCATGGCGACGCCAAACTTCGTTATCGCCATTCTGGCGCTGCTGATCGGCTATTACGGCTTTGATACCATGGTGTCGGGCTTGTACTCAGAAGCTTACCTCGACCAGCCTATGTCTTGGGCGAAGTTTGTGGATGGCGCATCGCGCAGCTGGATCTACATCCTAGTGGTCGGTACGGCGGGGCTGGCCGGCATCATTCGAATTATGCGCGCCAACTTGCTCGATGAGCTTAAAAAGCCTTATGTGAAAACGGCTCGCGCTAAGGGACAAAGCGAAGCCCGTTTGATCCTTAAATACCCGGTGCGAATCGCGATTCTGCCGATTGTTTCCACCATCGGCTGGATGCTACCAGCGCTACTTGGCGCCGATATTATCGTTAGCCAAGTAATGAATATTCCTACTCTCGGCCCGTTAATGCTCAGTGCGCTGCGTAACCAAGACATGTATGTCGCGGGTGATGTTCTCTTGATCATGTCGATGCTGACCATCATGGGTACCTTGATTTCAGATTTGTTGTTGTACTGGGTTGACCCGCGTGTGCGTGTTGGCGTAGCGAAGGAGTTTTAACCATGACCACTTCTACTTTAAATTGGTTTGGCCGTATTGTTGGTCGCCGCAAACAAAAGCAGATTGACCTATCCACCGCAACCCAATGGCAACTGATTGGCATCAAGTTACGTCAACATAAGTTGGCTTGGTACAGCATTTGGTTCCTCGCTTTGGTTTACTTTGTCGCGATTTTTGCCGAGTTCTTCGCCCCGTTTGACGCAAGTGAAAACTGGCGCCGTTATACCTACGCGCCGCCGCAAGAAATCAGTTTGTTTGAACAGACTGAGCAAGGCTGGAGCTGGGCGCCGCACCTGAATTTCTACAAGGTGAAAACCGATATGCGCACCTTGAAGCGTCACTACACCCTCGACCCGAAAAAGAAAGTTTACTTCTCTTTCTTTGGTAAAACCGAGCGGTACGAGTTATTAGGTTTTATCCCATTTAGCTATAAGTTCATGGTGCCGGATAACCCGAAACAGCCGTTCTTTATACTTGGCTCCGACCGGATGGGGCGCGATATGTTGTCTCGCTTGATTTATGGCGCTCGTATCTCGCTTTCGGTTGGCCTGATGGGCGTATTTACGACCTTTGTTTTGGGTATCGTGATTGGTGGTATTTCTGGTTACTTTGGCGGCGCGATAGATAACTTTATTCAGCGTAGTATCGAGTTTATGAAGTCGATACCAACCCTACCGCTGTGGATGGCGCTATCGGCCTCATTGCCAGCGGAGTGGAGTTCGCTGACAAAATATTTCCTTATCACCATTATTTTGGGGCTTGTTTCTTGGCCTGATATGGCGCGTGTGGTACGTAGCCGCTTTATGTCGCTACGCAGTGAAGAGTATGTGGCAGCGGCGTGGCTCGATGGCAACACCCCGTTTGAGATCATTCGCCGCTATATGGTGCCGAACTTCTTAAGCCACATCATTGCAGTAGTAACGCTTGCGATTCCGGCGATGATCTTAGGGGAAACCGCGCTGAGTTTCCTAGGGCTTGGCCTGCAAGCACCGATGGTAAGTTGGGGGGTATTACTTCAAGAAGCGCAAAATATCCGCGCATTAGCCGACGCTGCTTGGCTGCTTATTCCTGCTGGCGCCGTTGTGGTGGTGATTCTAGCAATGAACTTTGTTGGCGACGGCCTACGTGACGCGTGCGACCCATATCATGATCAAGGTGCAAAATAATGGCTGAGAAAATTCTACAAGTTAAAGATCTAAACGTAAGCTTTCCAACCAGCACGGAGCACTTTCATGCGGTGAAAGGCGTCTCTTTTGACCTATATCGCGGCGAAACGCTATCGGTGATTGGTGAGTC
>Ga0209272_10000849_pt1 | contig 21366 bp, 23 predicted proteins | sample tdDd002_FD_187125 | JGI IMG/M metagenome (GOLD analysis project Ga0209272, IMG submission 187125) | Marine sediment microbial communities from the Atlantic coast under amendment with organic carbon and nitrate - tdDd00.2 (SPAdes)... | ecosystem: Environmental > Aquatic > Marine > Coastal >... | reverse complement strand
TTTACTAGTACTGTATAGCGACTTTTTCTATGTCAATTTATAGAGAATGAGAGTATTGGGGGGACTATGAATATACTAATCAAAAACACAAGAATATTAACGTTAGCAACAGAGAAACCAGAAATTATTTTAGGTGATTTAGGTATTGAAAATGGAATGATTGTCTTTATAGGTGAATCAAATGCGTCCTTTACTGCAAAAAAAATAATAGATGGATCAAATGCTCTTATAATGCCTGGACTCATTAATGCACATACGCATAGTTCAATGTCGTTGATGAGAAATTATGCAGATGACTTACCATTTTGGCCTTGGTTGACAGAAAAAATTTGGCCAATCGAAGAGCATCTTACAGGTGAGGATTGTTACTGGGGTGCAATGCTTTCTATTGCTGAAATGATAAGATCGGGGATTACAACGTTTGCGGATATGTATTTCTATATGGATGATGTAGCCAAAGCTGTTGATAAAACAGGAATACGTGCTAATTTATCTCGTGGTCTTGTCGGTGGTGTAGATGAGGATGCCAAACTCAAAGAAGCTGTGGAGTTTAAAGAAAAGTGGCATGACTCGAGTAATGGACGGATAAGAGTAGAATTGGCCCCACATGCACCGTATACCTGCAATGCTGCGCTGATGAGGAGAATTCTTGAAAAATCAAAAGTGCTTGATACACGGATTCATATACATCTATCTGAGAGTAAAAAAGAGGTTGAGGATAGTTTCAGGATTCATGGAAAATCACCAGTTCAAAATTTGCTAGAACAAAAAGTTTTTGAGCGACCAACTTTTGCAGTGCACTGTGTTCATTTATCCGATGAAGACATTAAAATATTAGCAGAAAACAATGTTTCTGTTGTGAATAACCCGGGAAGCAATATGAAGCTAGGTAATGGATTTGCGCCCATTCAGAAGCTGTTAGAGGCAGGTGTCAATGTGGCTCTTGGGACGGATGGATCTTCTTCGAATAATAACTTGAATATGTTTGAAGAAATGAATCTTGCAGCTCTTGTAAATAAATCCATTGATGCTGATACAACTGTAGTTCCAGCGTATACAGCTTTAAAAATGGGAACGATAAACGGTGCTGTGGCGCTCGGGATTGATCAAGAAGTTGGCACGTTAGAAATTGGTAAAAAAGCAGACTTGATACTCATAGATTTGGAGAAGCCTCATTTTTACCCAAGGTTAAATCTGGTGGCTTCCCTTGTATACTCTGCGCAAGCTTCTGATGTAAAAACTGTGATTTGCGACGGTAAAATATTAATGGAAAATCGTGAGATCTTAGTTTTTAATGAACAAGAAGTTTTCAAGAAAGCCAATGATTGTGCAAAGAGACTCATAACAGAAATAGACTCGGAGGTGTAATTGTGGTGGTTATTGAATCTATTATATTTGAAAATAACACACTTAAACTCATAGATCAGAGAAAACTGCCTGTGACTTTTGAGTATTTTAAGTGCAAAACAGCAAAAGACACAGCTCTTGCTATATCAGATATGGTGGTCAGAGGAGCGCCTGCAATCGGAGCTGCTGCCGCATATGGAGTCGTTCTAGCAGGGCTTGAATATAAAGACCTGGAGGATAAAACTTTCTTGGCTGCAATGGATAACGCTTGTGATAATTTAAAATCTGCCCGTCCAACAGCGGTGAATTTGATGTGGGCTATAGATCGATTGAAAGAAAAAATGAAGAAGCTTGACGTTAAAGATCGCAGTACTTATATAGAAGCATTGCTTAAGGAAGCGAGAAGTATTCAAGATGAAGATGTTGAAACCAATAAAAGAATGGCTCAATATGGTAATGAAGTTATAAAGCACGGGATGACAATTCTAACGCATTGCAATACAGGTGCGCTTGCTACTGCAGGAATTGGTACAGCGCTTGGCGTCATACGTGAAGCACATAAGACCGGAAAGAACATATTCGTTTATGCTGATGAAACAAGGCCTAGACTTCAAGGTGCAAGACTGACGGCTTGGGAGCTTGTTCAAGAAGGTATTCCGGCAAAACTAATAGCAGATAGTGTAGCTGCAACGCTTATTAGAGATGGCATTATAGACGTAATTTTAGTTGGGGCAGACCGAATTGCAACCAATGGGGATAGCGCAAATAAAATTGGTACGTTTATGCTCAGCGTGATTGCTGAAAAATATAATGTGCCTTTCTATATTGTGGCACCAACCACAACCATCGATTTTGATATCAGTTCAGGGCAAGATATTGAGATAGAAGAGCGTAGCGCTGAAGAAATTACACACTATAAAGGGGTTCGAATTGCACCGAAAGGTATAGACGTCTATAATCCTGCATTTGATGTCACACCTAATGAATTTATAACAGGCATTATCACTGAGAGGGGCATAGTTTATCCCCCTTATCATGTTAATATTCTGAAGCTTTAAGGAGGAAATTCTTTGATTTCAGCCATTGTTGGTGGCACAGGTGTTTATGGACTTAGCGAAAATGTGCTTGAAAAAGAAGTTATCACATTATTAGGGAGGATTTATGTCGATACATAGTGAACAAGCACGGCGTGAAGTTATTGAAACGGGTCTTGAAATGATTCATTCAAGTCTAGTTGTTGGGACTTGGGGGAATATAAGTGTAAGAATTCCTGATGAGAATCTGATGGCCATCACACCAAGTGGTGTAGACTATGAAAGTATTGAAACTGCTGATGTGGTGATTATGGATTTCGATGGGAATATTGTGGAAGGTGATAAAAAGCCTTCAATAGAGTGGCAACTTCATCTTGCAGTTTATAAAGCGCGTGATGATATCCAAGCAATTGTACATACACACAGTACATATGTAACGGCCTTTGCAATTGCAAGAAAAGGCATTCCGGGAGCAGCTGAGGACCTTGTTCAAGTTGTGGGTGGAGATGTCAGAGTGACCAATTATGTACTTCCTGGGTCGGCAGAACTCGGCCAAGAAGTTGTACTTGCACTCAAAGATAGAATGGCATGTATTATGGCAAACCATGGATGCATTGCGACGGGAAGAACAGTTAAGGAAGCACTTAGAACCGCCTTTATTGTTGAGAAGTCAGCACAGGCAACTGTGTATGCCCAATCGTTGGGCGGAGTGGTTGAGTTGACAGAAGAGGACGTTGACTTTATGCGGGAGTTTTACTTAACTAAATATGGTCAAAGGGGATAATCTATGAAGAAGAAAGAGCTGGAATTAGAATAAATCGGGTTAACAGAAAGTATGTTGCGCTTATCTATTGGTATTGAAGATGTTCGTGATATAATTTCAGATATAGAGCAGTCATTGGAATTGCTATAAATAGTCAGTTGAGTAGAATCTGGAGAATGAAATGAGCACTTTGAGTAAATTGTTGTCAATATTTAAAAAGAAAAGTCATGAAAAAAATAAAAATGTGAAAGAAATACAGGAAATAAAGGTCAAGTCGAAGAATAATAATAAACTAGATAAAATAAATAATGAACTCCTGGCGAAAGCCATTCAGGAGCAGCTTAAGAAAGACAAGAGGCATGACTAGTATGAAGAAATACACAATGGTACTCCTGATGGTAATGGCAGCGTTCTTTTGGTCAGGGGCTTTTATTGCGGGAAAATTTAGCGTGAGTAGTTTTACGCCTGGTATGCTGACCTTTCTTAGATTTGGAATTGCATCCCTGATCATACTCACTGTACTCATAGTACGTGAACCTGAAAATTGGAAATTGAGGAAAAGTGAATTGCCTGCGGTGATTATACTTGGACTTGTGGGCATGATTGGATATCACCTATTGTTTTTTGAAGCTTTGAAATATACAACAGCTATCAATGCGTCTATGGTGGTGGCAACAAACCCGATGATTACAGCAGTCATTGCTGCAATTGTAGCGGGTGAAAATTTATCTTACAAAAGGATCACTCTAATTTTAGTAGCTTTAACGGGTGTGGTATTAACACTGACCAATTGGGATATTGGTGTGATTACCCGAATGGAAATGAATATTGGCGATCTCATTATGCTGATAGCTGTTTGTTGTTGGGCCGTTTATAGTGTGTTGGTTAAGAGATTCATGGCCGGTTTTACACCTTTAAAGCTTACAGCATATTCATTCATAAGCTGTGTGATAATGTTAGCTCCATTTGTTGTATTTAGCAAAATGAATATTGAGTCACTGAGTACGGCGCCACTGAATGCCTGGATGGCTGTGGTATATATGGCGGTCTTTCCAACAGTGATTGGATATTTAATACAACAGATGTCAATAAAAAAAGTGGGCGCCAGTCAAACGAGTATTTATATAAATCTTGTTCCTGTATTTTCACTGTTCTTAGCAACGTTAATACTTGGAGAGTCTGTGACAGTTCAAAAGATTGCAAGTAGTGGAATGATCATTGTAGCAGTGTTCCTGTATAGTCGAGATAAAATAAAACTGGAGGAAAAATATGTCTGATTTTATTGAGAGAGATGAACTTCTCGGTATTTCCAAGAGAATTATTAAGCGAGAGCCTGAAAAACAAACAGATCAGACTATGGAACACATCACGTCGGCTCTATCTAGAATGAAAGAAAAATCAGTGGAACTGTCGCAAAAAACGATGGAAGCAGGTTTTAATCTTGAAGATAGTGAAAAAACAATTCATTCATTAGATTCTGTAATCAACTTGTCTGAAGCGAAGGCTCTTAAAATTGAGAGTGAGCCAGAGCTTCAACAGGCATCAAGTGTTGAAGAAGACAGTTTAGATGATGTTGAAGAGTTTGCCCAAAGTGATATGACCAGCGAGGCATCTGTCGACAGTCGATTGATTGAACAATTTAAAAATGAAATTGAGTTTTTAAAAAAACAGATCAATGTAAAGGACGCACAGCTCGGTTCGAAAGATGAGCTTATTTTGAACTTTCAAGTCTTGCTAAAGTCTGAACAGGATAAGATACTATTATTAGAAACTAAACTTGAAAGTGAAGAGCATTTGGATAATAGATCATGGATTACAAAATTCTTTGGGAAGCGTATAAAATAATATAAAACATAGGGGTGCTATTCAATGAAAGTTATTATTAGAGATAAGTTTTATGAGTTTCAAAATGAAAATACGGAACTAATATTTGAAAAGCAGAAAGACTATTTAACAGGACTTATAAGAAATCACAGTGAGAATAACAATCTAGAAGAACTTTTAACCGCTCTTTTTAGTATGTACAACTTATCAGAAGCATTGATTCATAAGCTTGTAGAAGAAAATGGAGAAAGCGAAGTTGTTAAGATTCTTCAAGCAAAATCGGTTGATTAAAAGATATCACGATTACCATATACATCTGTGGGTAAAAATATGACGGTTTAAGAATACTCTGAAAGGGGAGTTCCTTTTGAAAATTGTCAAAAACCGTGCTAGATGTAGGGTCTGTAATAATATTATTGAAAGCATTACGAAAGAAGAGGCAATGAAGTATTGTAGTTGTGGTGCAATTGCTGTGTATGGTGGTAAAGAAGCACTCATGAGAATAGGTCACCATAGAGATATCGAAGATATGAGTATAAAAGTCTTTGAAGCGGATGTAACATTACATAATATGATTTAAACTTATAAAGAGACCGCTTTAGAGACGGTCTCTTTTTTATTTTTTTAACGGTATTACAAATTATATGCTGAGCCTAAATCGAAATCAACAAAGAATTATAAAAAAATGAGTGTTGACGTCCATAATATGGTATTAATATACCAGAGAATTCTCAAATGGAGGGAAATATGGATAAAAGTCAACCAACAAGATTAATAGATGATGCTGGAAAATTTAATTATGGTCGATTCACAAAGTTCGTGAATCATATAAATCCGTTGGAGGTTAAGACATTTCCATGGGGGTGTATTCCTCGTTTCTTAAAAAATTTGAGATTAAAAGAGTGGCATGCGTACATGATTGGCAATAAACAATTCTATATACTAATCGCGGCAATAAATTGGAAACATGTATCGATGCTGAAAGTATTGATCTATGACAAAGACAATAATCAAACCTGGGGCACCTCTGAAATAATTCCTTTACAAAGTATTCCGGTTTCCGAGATTTCAAATATCGGGTCATTTCATATAGAGTATGGGAAAACCACAATTTATTCAGATCATCATTTAGCTGCGGACTCGCTTGGATTTGGATTCTCATTTATTGATGAACTTTCTGGATCGCATATTAGTGGCTGTTTTGAGATGGGTGATGTGATTAACGAACCTCAAGTATCTGTTCTTCCATTAAAGAATCTCGGTGGTATGTACACACATAAACAAATTCTATCTTTAAGTGGAGAAATTAATGTAGACTCACAGCACATTAAATTAAAAAAAGAAGATACCTGCTTGATGTTTGACGATCAGAAAGTGTACTATCCGTACCGTACAGACTGGGACTGGGCAACGGCATCGTGTGTTATTGATGGTGATTACTGCGGGTTCACATTGTCTGACGTTAAGTCTATAAAGAAAAACCATAACGAAAACGGATTCTGGAAATCAGGGAAACTTCATATGCTGCCAAATGTTAGATTCTGTAGGAATAAAGCGTCAGGGACGTGGTCGATCGTTGATGAAAAAGGTCTTGTGAATGTCATGTTTCGACCTGTGATGAAGCATATCATAAGGCGAAACTTCATGGTTGCGTCTGTAAATTATGAAGGACCCCTCGGTTGGTACTCTGGACATTTAACGAGTGAAGAGGGTGTAACCCTTCATGTAAACGGCATGTTTGGAATGGGTGAAAAAATGAACCTTCGTTTATAATTTAATAAATAGGTTGTAAAGTCTAGTGTTATGAGGTACAATCGATCTTAATTAAAGGGCTCGGGGATATCCTGAGCTTTTCTAATACGCCGTATAATATTGGAGATATGGTCCAAGAGTTTCTACCTGGCTGCCGTAAATGGCCGGACTACGGGATACACAGATGTGTGTTCAGGCTGTCATTTTTTGATTGGCGTCTAGTCTTGTAGATCTATTGGTTTTTCCATCTCCAAATTGAGAGAGGATGTTTTAATGAAAGCCTTACAGAACGCGATACTTGAACGAGGTCAAGTGGTTGGAGACGATATCTTAAAAGTAGATACTTTTTTAAACCATCAAATAGATGTGCCACTGCTCAATGAAATTGGGAAAGAATTTAAACGAAGATATGAAGGACAAAAAATAACTAAAATATTGACCATAGAAGCATCTGGTATTGCAATTGCAGTTATTGCAGCGCAATATTTTAATGTTCCAGTTGTCTTTGCCAAGAAAGTTGCTTCGAAAAATCTAGATGAAAACACATATGAAACAGATGTTTTTTCATTCACAAAAGGCAAAACATATAAAGTTAGAGTATCAAAGAAATTTATAGATGAATCTGACCATATTTTAGTACTAGATGATTTCCTTGCACAAGGACGTGCTGCTCTAGGTCTTAGAGATATTGTTCTTCAAGGTGGTGCAACACTTGCTGGTATTGGAATCGTTATTGAAAAAGGTTTCCAAGAAGGTGGACAAGTATTGAGAGATCAGGGTATTCGTGTTGAGTCTTTGGCTGTTATACAGTCCTTTGAAAAGGGATGTCCAATATTTAAATAATTAATTTAATAATTCACTTAATAAAAGAAGAGTCGTTAATACGACTCTTTTTGTATTTTAACAAAAAATCATGTAAATTCCATTGAGAGACCTTTTAGAATTGCGTATAATGTTAGTTGGGTATGGATATGGAGGCAACATGAAAAAAACAAAAAAGATGATGTTGATAGCATTGGTTGATGCAATCACAACTCAAATATATATTGATATGTTTGTCGGCGGCTTTAGAATAGGTATTTCAGTGATCATACTCCCTATTTTCTATTACTTTGATCGCAAAATTAATCCACTCATATGTGCTATGTATGTTGGTTTTATTGGTCTGATTTTTAGAGGTGTGATAGGAATACCGGAATACGGCAGCTTTCAGGCGGCGCTGCAACTTGACTTTCAAATATTTGTTTTTGATATGACCTATGGATTGATGTATTACTTCCTCTTTTATAAGAGCGAAGATAAGTCTTTGAGCAAGTGGGCTCTTGTCATACTCTTTGCGGACTTTATAGCGAACTCATTAGAAATTGTTTCAAGAATGGGTCCATTCGTTTCTGAGAATATTGATGTGGTGAATAAGTTATTCGTCGTGGCTTCAATCAGAACACTTATTGGCATAGTGGTTATCCTTGTTTTGAATAGATATCAAATGCTGCTAAAACGTGAGGAGCATGAAAATAGGTACAGGCAACTTGTCACGATGTTATCAGACTTAAAAAGTGAAGTGTATTTCATGTCAAATAATATGGAGTATATAGAAGCTGTTATGAGTGATGCGTTCACACTCTATGAAAATTTGGAAGACTCAGATCAGGAAAATCGAACTCTATCCCTTCAAATTGCAAAAGATGTGCATGAAATTAAGAAAAATTATTTGCGAGTGATACATGGCATAGATCAAATATCAGAAAAAGAGCCTGTTTTTGATATTATGCCAGTTAAAGATATTTATGCTATACTTCAAACGAGCTTAACGCGTGAAATTGAATCAAAAGGTATTCCGATAACGCTTGATTTCCAAGTGCGAACAAATGCATATATTTCGGATCACTTCCTTCTAATGTCGATTCTTCGAAATCTTGTAATGAATGGTGTCGAAGCAATGGCTAAGGATAAAGGCGGACATTTGCAGATACGCCATGAAAAAAACGATGGGGTGCACCGGATTGTAGTTTCTGATAATGGTCCTGGTATTAAAGAGCGTGATCTAAATTATATCTATGACCCTGGTTTTTCAACAAAATTTGATGAAGAGACAGGTATTATCAATCGTGGAATAGGGTTGACGCTTGTTAAAGATATCATTGAGAAACAATTTGGTGGATTCATAGAGGTATCATCTGTTCTTGGTGAAGGCACAGTGTTTCAAATAGATATTCCTGAATCTGGTTTGGAGGCAAAAATATGAGATTCTATTTAGTGGATGATGACATCATGGTGATTCGAATACTGGAGAATATTATAGAAGAAGCAGAACTTGGTGACGTGATTGGGCATTCAACCGATAGTGAGTCTGCGATACATGATATTGTGTTGAAAAAACCTGATATCGTATTAGTAGATATGTTAATGCCTATGAAAGATGGAACACGAGTTGTTGCTGATGTAAAATCTCAGTCAGAAGAGATCAGCTTTATAATGATATCTCAGGTGAGTACAAAAAATATGATTAGTAAAGCATATACTGCTGGGATCGAATTCTACATTAATAAGCCAATAAATAAAATTGAAGTTGTAAGCGTTATAACACGTGTTAAAGAGAAGATCACACTCGAAAAGAATTTTAAGATAATCGAGAGTATGGTATCTGGTACGAGTGTTGAGACGAAACCCAAAATGAAAGACTCTCAGATTAGAAATATTCGTATGGTATTTAGCAAACTTGGTATCATGGGTGAAAAGGGTGGCGAAGACATTCTAACGATTTGTCGATATATGATTGATAATGGTATTATGAGCTTTGATTTTAAGGTGAAAGACTTATGTGACAAATTGAGTGACAATCCTAAAGCTATGGAACAGAGGGTAAGACGTGCTATTAATAAAGGACTAATCAATATTGCCAGTGTTGGTATTGAAGATTATATGAATGAAAATTTTATTAGGTACTCGAACTCTTTATATGATTTTGAAAATGTAAAAGCAGAAATGGATTCTATAAGAGGAAAACGAGATAGTGGTGGAAAAATCAGTGTGAAGCGTTTTATTGATAACTTACTTCTCGTGACTGAAGTATCTGAGTGGAATTACTAAAATTATATGCAATTAAAATCAAAAGACTCTGAAATTTTCAGAGTCTTTTTTTAATTGCATAGATAAAAATGTTGACAGATGTATATAAATTCATATATATTAATAAACTGTAACAATATACTTGTTTGTTGAAAACCGTTGTGAATTAATATTCTGTAAAACTTGCATGGGATCATACAAAATGACCTGGGAAAAGGATTTTCTCACTAATTATTGGCAAATGACCATAAAAAATGCAAGCGTTTGTGAAAAACACAAGCATTATTCAGAAAATTCACAAGAGATTTAAAATGTTTTTGATTCATTTTGAATTTTTTTGTATGCGGTTCTCTATAATAAGTTATCTTTTCAAAGTCAAAAGGGGGATAAAACATGAAGCAAAAGAAAGAAACCACACTTGGTATCGCACTTATTCCAGTTATTTTCTTAGTTGGTCTGCTTGTAGTATCGCTGAAGTTTTTCGGCTCAGACCCACATATTCCGCTATTCATCTCAGCGATGTTTGCAGCGGTTTATGCAATGCAAGTACTAAATTATTCATGGAAAGAAATTGAGGAAGGCATCGTAGAAACAATTAAAATGGCGATGGGTGCCATTATCATACTTATGGTAATTGGTATGGTAATCGGTACATGGATCCAAGCGGGCGCTGTTCCAGCTATGATCTACTACGGATTGAAAGTTCTTTCTCCAGGCATTTTCTTAATTGCGACATTACTTATTTGTTCTATCGTTTCACTTGCGACTGGTTCTTCATGGACTACTGCAGGTACAGTTGGTATCGCTCTAATGGGCGTTGGTATGGGTCTTGGTATCCCAGCTCCTATGGTTGGTGGTGCGATTATCTCAGGCGGATACTTCGGCGACAAAATGTCTCCACTGTCTGATACAACAAACCTGGCACCTGCAATGGCAGGCGCTGATCTTTTCGATCACATTCGTCACATGCTTTATACAACTGGTCCTTCATACATTGTATCTATTATCCTTTTCGGTATTCTAGGTATGAGATATGCTGGCGGTAGCCTTGATCAATCATCAATTGATGCAATGCTAACAGGTTTAACTGCTAACTTTAACATCACTCCAGTTCTTCTACTTCTACCAGTTATCGTTATCGGTATCGTAGTAATGAAGACACCTGCAATTCCTGGTCTATTCGGCGGCGCACTTCTTGGTGGCGTTTTCGCAATGATCTTCCAGGGCGCAGATATGGGCTCTGTAATGGGTGCACTACACTATGGTTTCGAAATTTCAACAGGTATGGATTCTCTTGACGCACTACTTAACCGTGGTGGTATGGATTCTATGATGTGGACAATTTCACTTATCCTTTGTGCTATGATCTTCGGTGGCGTAATGGAGAAAACAGGTATGCTTCAAGCAATTGCTGCTGGTATCCTGAAATTTGCTAAGAGCACAGGTTCACTTGTTGTTGCAACTATAGTTACTGCAATTCTTATGAATATGGGCGCTGGCGACCAGTATCTAGCAATCGTAATCCCTGGTCGTATGTTTAAAGATGCTTATGACGAAAAAGGTCTTGCTCCTAAGAACCTTTCACGTGTACTTGAAGATTCAGCTACACTGACGTCTCCACTGATTCCTTGGAATACATGTGGCGCATTCATGATCGGTACTCTTGGTCTTGCACCATGGACTTACGTTCCTTACTGCTTCCTTAACTTGTTGAATCCACTAGTATCTATCTTCTACGGATACACAGGAATCACAATGCACAAGGTTGAAGGCTGGAAAGAAGATGCAGCATAATTAATTAAATTACTAAAGGCTGTGAATCTACGGATTCACAGCCTTTTTTTATTTGTAAAAAATGGAGTGTCTAGAAAGTTTTGTACCTAATAAATATTTTAAGAAAGGTGATGATGCTGTAATAATTGGAATAGCTCTGCTATAATAGTATGTGGCAATATGTTGACATCTGGAGGAAGACAAATGAAAAAGTTGTTTATGCCGTATTATATTCTAATTGTTACACTAGGACTTCTTATTATTACAAATGAGTTAATGTTCAAAAAAATTCATTTTGAATTATCAACAACATCCATAATAATTCTTATTATGGCGATTATATCTGAGACTATATACTACTATTTTACTAAGAATACATCAGTAACATTATCAAGTTCTATAATAATATTTTCAACCATGGAGCTGCCATTCCTATCTGTGATTGGCGTAGTTCTTTGTTTTGTGATATTTGGTAGGATTTCTGGTGTTCTTAGAAAAGAATTGAAACAAGTAGTCGATATGAAGTGGTTATTCAATAGCGCCTCATTTGTGATAACTGCAAAATTTTCTTCCTTAGTATTACAAAAACTAGATTTTAAGTATCTATCTAACGTTGATCAGGTGATTGTTATATTTGGATTGTGTATGTGTTATGTTTTATTGAATTTCATTTTAACATATACTGTTATAAGTTTGAGCACTGGTGAAAATGCGTTTAAGGATCAAATGTTCAGTGAGTTCTTAGTGTTTAGCTTCTATACAATCATGTTTACATCACTGCTCTGGTTTGGATATTCTAGTTATGGAGATATTAGCCTTCTATTTTTAGCCGTGTTGATTATTCCATTACAAAGGTCGATCGTTATGCAGTCTAAATTAAGTGAGATAACACAACGACTGATAGAAGATTCTTTGACAAGTGCTTATAATAGACAATACTTTGATGATCTAATCTATGAAAAATTAGCGAAGAAAATGGAATTCTCACTTATATTTTTGGACATGGATAAATTTAAAAGCATTAACGATACATATGGCCATTTGACTGGTGATGAAGTGTTAATGGATTTAGTTAGCAAGATTAAATCATTTTTAAGAAAAGATGATTGTATTGTAAGATATGGTGGCGATGAGTTTTGTATAGTGACTTATGATAATGCGTTTGGGGAAATTTTAATGACGCTCTTACGTAAAAACAAGTCACATTTCATATTAGATACTGGCGGTAACACAATAAATTATAGTTTCACAATGAGCTTGGTATCCTATGATGGTCAGGGCCCAGAAACATATAGAAATATTATGAAACAAGCTGATGCGAACATGTATGAAAGAAAGCGGGTATCATAAAAATGATTATGATTATAGTTTTAGTTTTTTTAATTTCAGTTTACATGATGGTTGCAGGTCAAATGAAACAAGATGCAGTGGCGTATAAATGGGGCCTTATACTTTGCCTATCAACGGCCTTTATGCTGATAACATTATGGTTTTTCATTTACAGACCGGTATAATAGCCAATAGATTAATAAAACGTCATATATTCAGAAAATTATAGCACTCATTGAATGAGGGCTATTTTTTACGTTTAACATATTTGACAAAATGAGTGGAGAGGGTACAATTAGAGTAACAACACGGATATCGATTGCAACCCGTGTTAAACAACCCCTGATGTGATGTTAGCGGTTAAAACTAATCGATATCAAAGGGTGATTGAAATGAATAAAACACTTGAAATTATCAAAGACCAAACCTTAACTTATGAGCAAAAGGTATTATCCCTTGCTCGTGATGCTGAAGACTCGCTTGACGTTCTAAATATTTCTGAAGGCATTCAGAAATTACGTGAAGATGGTATTGTCTGTGACTTATTTGAAGGGCACGCACCATACAGACCACGCTACATTGTGCCTGATTATGAAAAGTTTATGAAGGAAGGCAGTAAGTTTTTAGCGCTTGATCCTCCAGAGGATTTGGAAGATGCGATCAATAATTTACTAATTATGTATAAGCATGTACCTTCTATTTCTTCATTCCCAGTTTATATTGGAAATATAGACAAGCTTCTAGAGCCGTTTGTGGAAGATGAAGAACGCGCCTTTAAAGCTATTAAGAGGTTTCTGAAACATATAGACCGTACGATTACAGACTCGTTTTGTCATGCCAATATAGGACCTGAGGATACGAAGGCAGGTCGATTGATCTTAAAAGCTGAACGAGAACTTCAAGATTCAATTCCTAACATAACATTGAAGTTTTCTGAAAAAACGTCTACTGAATTTGCAATTGAAGCCATTAAAACAGCGCTTGTAACAGCTAAGCCAAGCTTTGCATCTGATGAAATGTTCAGATCAGATTTTGGTGGAGATTATGCTGTGGTGAGTTGCTACAATGGTCTTAATATTGGTGGTGGATCTTATACACTTGTAAGAATGAAACTTGATAAACTTGCAGATGAAGCCACATCAAAAGATGACTACTTAACAAATAAGATGCCAGAGGCTGTTAAGCTTATGGTAGAGTATATGGATGAACGTATAAGATTCCTTCTTGATGAGTCAGGATTCTTCAAGTCAAGCTTCCTTGCAAGAGAAGGTTTTATTAATAAAGACCTATTCACAGCTATGTTTGGCATGGTTGGATTGGCTGAAGCTGTAAACCATATCATGAAACTTGAAGGTAAAACAGGTCGCTTTGGACACTCAAAAGAAGCGGATGACCTCGGTGAACTCATAGTTCAAAAGCTTGAAGCATACGTACAGGAATATAACAATCCAAACCTATCGGTTTCAGGCGGGAAATATCTGCTGCATGCTCAAGTTGGCATTGATACGGATATAGGTACGAGTCCAGGTTGTCGTATTCCGATTGGTGAAGAACCAGAGATTCACGAGCACGTGATTCAGGCAGGTCGTTATCATAAGTATTTCCCATCGGGAATAGGCGATATATTTAGCTTTGATGAGACGACGAAGAATAATCCAGAGTATATACTTGATATCATCAAAGGTGCGTTTAAATCGGGCATGAGATACTTCTCAGCATACGGTTCAGATGCCGATGTGATTCGAATTACTGGTTATTTGGTTAAACGTTCTGAAATTGAAAAGTTAGATCGTGGCGAACAGGTTCTTCGTGATACTGTCGCACTCGGACTTGGATCAGTGAAAAACCAACATATACTCGATCGTAAAGTTAGAGACAATCCGAGCGAGTCAAATCAATAATAATTGTGAAATCAGTAAATATAAAATAAGCCCGTATAACGCGGGCTTTTTATTCGTTTAATTAGACTCAAATTATGCACATGATTCGGTGAAGTTTGGGTTTGGTTTTGAAAGAAGGTTATTATATGAGTGGATTGGTTGCACGAATTCTTCCTTTTAGTTCGGTGGATGGACCTGGAAATCGATCGGTAGTATTTCTCCAAGGGTGTAATTTCAATTGCCTATATTGTCACAATCCTGAGACCATTCAAATATTGAAAAGTCCCGGTGAAATGGATCACGTCACTGAAATGACCGTTGAGAATATAGTCATAGAGCTGGATAAAGTCAAGCTATTCACTTCAGGTGTTACTATATCTGGTGGTGAGTGCACAGTTCAATATGAGTTTTTAATAAAACTCGCAAAGGCTTTAAAAGAAAGAAATTATGAAATCTACATTGATACCAATGGGCATTTGAGTTTAGAAAAATTAGAGCAATTAATGCCATACGTGGACCAGTTTATGATAGACTTCAAGGCCTTTGATAATGAAGAGCACAAAGCTCTGACAGGTGTTTCAAATAACTTGGTTATTCAGAGTATGCACCGCCTGGCTCAAGAAGGTAAACTTTATGAGATTAGGACGGTTGTCATTCCAGAAGTCCTAGATAATATGAAAACAGTGATCGCGGGTGCAGAATTGATCGTTAAGTATAATCCCGAAATAAGGTATAAGATTATTAAGTATAGACAACACGGCGTGCGAGAAGATAAGCTCAAATCGAGATCGCCATCAAATGAACTGATGAACGACCTCTATGAGGTTGCTGCTAGAATAGGATGTCGTAATATACTCATTATCTAAGTTGAATGCTCCGTTAAGAAATGCGAATAGTAATGAAGTTAGATAAATGTTGTAATCATGTAGAAATCTGATGTTAATTAGGTTTAATCGAATGTATGTTTGTGCTATCATAAAATAGGGTGATAAAATGTTAGATTATATTAAAGGAACTGTTGAATATATTGCTGAAGATTATATTGTTGTAGAGAACCACGGTGTTGGTTATAAGGTGATGACATCATCTTTTTCAATGTCTGATTTAAATAGCATGGAAGACGAAGTCATCGTCTACACACAAATGATCGTCAGAGAAGATGATATTAGCGTGTGTGGATTTTCGACACGTCATGAACTGACAATGTTTCGTCTGTTGACGTCAGTGAGTGGTATTGGTACAAAAGTTGCGCTTGCGGTGTTGTCATCAATTGGAGTGTATGATCTTGCTGCGGTTATTGCATCAGGTGACGTACAAACCCTTGTTAAAGCACCTGGTGTAGGTAAAAAGACAGCGCAGAGAGTGGTTTTGGAACTTAAAGATAAGATAGACAAAAAGTTAAAGTCAAATGCGTTCCCAATTGGTGATATTAGTGCTCCACAAGCCATTCGTGTGAATTCGAGTCAAAGAGAAGCACTTGAGGCTCTTATGGCACTGGGGTATTCTAATGACGAAGCTGAAACAGTTCTTGCGAAAATTGACACGACAGATAAGAATACAGAGACAGTTATAAAAGAAGCACTTCGTGTGATTATGGCAGGATAGGCTGGAGGCCATTATGGATAATTTTCAAGTCGACCGTTTTGTAACACCAAGTTTTACAGAAGAAGACAAAAAGGTTGAGGGGAATTTACGACCTCAAACCTTAGATGACTATATTGGGCAAGCTAAGACCAAAGAAAAATTGTCGGTCTTTATTAATGCTGCCAAAATGCGCTCAGAGCCTTTAGATCATGTTTTGCTATACGGACCTCCGGGACTTGGCAAAACAACGCTCTCGGGCATTATAGCGAACGAGATGGGCGTCAATATGAAGGTGACGTCAGGTCCTGCTATTGAAAGACCAGGAGATTTAGCAGCTATACTTAATGGTCTTAAAGAAAATGACGTATTGTTTATTGATGAAATTCATCGATTGAGTCGACATGTTGAAGAGGTTCTATACCCTGCAATGGAGGATTATGTCCTGGATATAATAATAGGAAAAGGTCCTGGTGCCAGATCTGTTCGTATCGACTTGCCAAAGTTTACGCTCGTAGGTGCAACGACTAGGGCTGGTCAACTGACTTCACCACTCAGAGATAGATTCGGTGTTATCTGTAGACTTGATCTTTATAATCCTGAAGAACTTTCTGAAATAGTTAAACGTTCAGCGGGTATATTTAATCTTGAGATAAATGGAAAAGCTGCTGTTGAAGTTGCTCGAAGAAGCAGAGGGACACCACGAATTGTCAATAGACTGCTAAAGCGAGTTCGAGATTATGCTCAAGTATATGGTGATGGTCATGTAACTGAAGACTTGGCCAATCGAGCACTTGATATGCTAGAAGTGGACAAACTTGGACTGGATGGTGTGGATAGAAAAATCCTGCTGACTATTATTGAGAAATTTGATGGTGGACCAGTTGGTCTTGATACTCTTGCAGCATCAACGGGAGAAGAAAGAGTTACGATTGAAGATGTGTATGAGCCTTACTTGCTCCAACTTGGTTTTATAAATCGTACGCCAAGAGGCCGTGTTGTAACAAGGCTGGGGTATCAGCATATGCAAATTGATTTTCAAGCGGACCTGCTTAATTGGGCTGATGTCAGAAAGCAAAAGGGAAGTGCTAATGGAGGCATGAAATGATTCGTAAAATTATCTATATGACTTTATTGATATGCATTGTAACTACAAGCTTTGCGTCTTTCGCAGATGAAGGTTCAAATGAAATGATCAGAGTTGGACTTAAATATGGTGTTGTTACGAATGACAAAGAAGTCATAACATCTGAAACTGGTTTTGAAGTGGCTTTAAAAAATGGACAGACAGTAACTTTGATCCATAATCTTTCTGGTTTAAAGACGCTTACAGCCAGTAAAGACGATGCTTATCATATTCAGGTTGGTCAAACATTTAGCACGCTTGAAGATTTAGAAAAGTCCATTGGAACATTTGAAGTGAAAGATTCAGCGGTCTATCCTGTTTTTGAAAATGGATGGAAGATTTACTACGGCAGTTATGCCAATGTTTCCAAAGCAGAAGCTGCGTTAAGTGGTGTTAAAAGCAAAATGAATACTTCTGTTGCTGTGGTAGGAACAAGTGGCAAAAGAATACAAGTAAAAGGTACAGATAATATTGAGTTCCTTTATGAGTCAAGCGGAAGTGACTTCTTCCTTCGACCAGCGGGTGGGGGCAATGCTGTTAGTTATTATAACAGCAAAGGCTATCGTGGTGGTATTGGATTTAAGAGATACCCGGATTCCGTGTTAACCGTGATCAACTACATAAAAATGGATGACTATTTATATGGTGTTCTCCCAAAAGAAATGTCTGGAGAGTGGCCGATTGAAGCTCTAAAGGCTCAAGCAATTGCTGCACGCAACTTTGCGACTGCAAATATCGGGAAACATGAGAATCATGGATTCGATATCTGCAGCAGCACAGACTGTCAGGTTTATGGTGGATATTCTGTAGAAAAGCCAAGATCCAATCAGGCAGTTGACGAAACCTCTGGGAAACTGTTAAAATACAACGGGCAAATTGTTCAGGCCTACTATCACTCAAACAGTGGTGGGCGCACTGAAAATATTGAAAACATATGGTCATCAAGTCTTCCTTATATTGTTGGAGTCAATGATCCGTATTCAGTAGGATCACCCAATACTGACTGGGAGATTAGCTATACAAAAAAAGAAATTGAAAATATTTTATCTCAAAAAGGATATTCAATAGGCAAACTTAGAGATGTACGTATTGATGAAATAAGTGAGAATGGCCGCGTTCAAAAGCTTGTATTTGTTGGATCAACAGGCACTGCTGAGTTCTTGAAAGAAAAAGCAAGGAAGTTATTTGGCTATACAACGCTGAAAAGTATGTGGTTTGAGCTTGGAAATAAGCCTATGGTGACCGTTGTAAGCCGTGGTTCATACAATCGTGCAGACTTGTCATCATCAAACTTTATAACATCAAGTGGTGTTGAAAGCAGTCAAAATAGCAGTTATGTTGTGACTGATGGAAATACAACGTCGAAATTATCTTTTACAAGTGATAAAATAGTGTTTCAGGGTCATGGATTTGGTCATGGTCTTGGGATGAGCCAATGGGGTGCCAAAGCGATGGCTGAACAGGGCTTTAATTATGAACAGATATTGACCCATTATTATAAAAATACCACTATAGAATAAGAGGAAATTATGAAGAAGTCAGATTTTTATTTCGATCTCCCTGAGGCATTAATAGCTCAAACACCTCTTAAGGATCGTACAAGTTCAAAACTTATGGTTATTGATCGTGAGACTGGTGACATAAGTCATAAAGTGTTTAAAGACATTCTGGATTATTTCCAGGAAGGCGATTGTTTGGTTATCAATAATACAAGAGTATTGCCAGCAAGAATTTATGGTTATAAAGATACAGGTGCGAAGATTGAGTTCTTACTCCTTAAGCGTATCTCGGATAATCAATGGGAAACACTTGTTAAACCTGGTAGAAAAGCGAAGTTAGACGCCGAATTTACGTTTGGTGATGGATTAATGAAAGGCAAGATTGTTGGCATGGCCGACCAAGGCGCACGCGTCATTGAGTTTGAATATGAAGGTGTGTTTGAAGAGGTGCTAGAACAAATAGGACAAATGCCACTGCCACCATATATCACTGAAAAATTGAGTGATCAGGAAAGATACCAGACGGTCTATTCTGAGAAGAGCGGGTCTGCTGCTGCACCAACCGCAGGTCTTCATTTTACACAAGATCTAATGTCGGCCATTCGAGCGAAAGGTGTTCAGATTTGTTCTGTTATGCTTCATGTCGGACTTGGAACGTTTAGACCGGTTAAAGTTGATCAGATACTTGATCATAAAATGCACTCAGAATACTATGAAGTTTCTGAGGAAACGGCGAAGATTATCAATGACACTAAAGCAAGAGGCGGGCGTGTTTTTTCTGTAGGAACAACATCGACACGTACGCTTGAAAGCGTTGCAGATGAAAATGGATTGATCCAAGCATCAAAAGGTTGGACCGAAATATTTATCTATCCGGGTTATGAGTTTAAGGTTATAGATGGACTGATAACTAATTTCCACTTGCCGGAGTCAACACTAATTATGTTGGTTAGCGCACTTTCAACAAAAGAGTGTATCATGAATGCGTATAAGGTAGCTGTTGAAGAAGAGTATAGATTCTTTAGCTTCGGCGATGCCATGCTTTTAATATAGCGGGAGGTCAAAATGGCTGTTAAATTTGAATTGATAAAAACTTGTGCCCAGAGTGGCGCACGACTTGGTAAACTACACACGCCCCATGGCACAATAGACACACCTGTTTTTATGCCTGTAGGAACTCAAGCAACTGTAAAAGCAATGACTCCAGAAGAAATTAAGGAAATTGGTGCGGGTATACTCCTCAGTAATACGTATCACTTATTTATGCGTCCTGGCCATGATCTAATTAAAGAGGCTGGTGGGCTTCATAAATTTATGAACTGGGATGGCGCTATTTTAACAGATAGTGGTGGATTCCAAGTGTTCAGCTTAGGTGATTTAAGAAAAATCAGTGAAGAAGGGGTTGAATTCCGCTCTCACATTGACGGATCTAAACATTTTCTTAGCCCTGAAAAGGCTATAGAAATTCAGACGGATCTTGGCTCTGATATTATGATGGCCTTCGATGAGTGTGCACCTTATCCTGCGGATCATGATTACGTTAAAAAATCACTTGAAAGAACCACACGTTGGTTAGGCCGATGTGTTGAGGCACATAAAAACACTGAGAATCAAGCTCTCTTTGGCATTATTCAAGGTGGTATGTATGAAGACCTTAGAAGACAGAGTATTGAGGAAATCACTCAATATGACCTTCCTGGTTACGCTGTGGGTGGATTAAGTGTTGGAGAGCCAAAGCCACTCATGTATGAAGTGCTTGATTTTACAACGCCTTATATGCCAAAAGACAAACCAAGATACCTTATGGGTGTTGGCAGTCCTGACTGTCTTGTTGAGGGAGTACTACGTGGTATTGATATGTTTGATTGTGTTCTTCCAACTAGAATCGGAAGAAATGGTACAGCAATGACTTCTCGTGGCAATCTCGCTATTAAAAATGCAAAGTTTAAACGTGACTTTACGCCACTTGACCCAGAATGTGATTGCTATACGTGTCGTAACTATTCTCGTGCGTATTTACGTCATTTGTATAAAGCAAATGAAATGCTGTCAGCAAGATTGTTTACGTATCACAATATTCATTTCCTTGTAAATCTAATGAAACAAGTGAGACAAGCTATTATGGATGACAGACTTTTAGACTTTAGAAAAGAGTTTTTTGAGAAGTTTGGATACGAATTATAAGTTAATCCGACAAACGAATAAAAGAATGTAAACAACACCTAGTGCTAAAGACCTATGCGCTGGGTGTTTTTTACTATACAATTAGTCGAATATTCAAAATAAAGTGAAAAAACATTGTCGAATATAGTCGAACGGCTGAGATTGTGGTAAACTTTTGGGTATAAAGAATGTGAAGTCTAATATGAGGGGGAATTTTGATGAAAAT